>WNFV01000795.1_pt1 | contig 89059 bp, 94 predicted proteins | sample 5400101 | NCBI WGS metagenome assembly WNFV01 (sample SAMN13153361, study PRJNA577476) | soil metagenome | isolation source: 115 cm soil or saprolite under grassland replicate 1 | place: USA:California | collected 2016-06-15
CCGGAGCGTGGCCCGACCGCGAGGCGGCGGGTGGGGACGACGCACCGTTCGCCAAGCAACTCGGGGACGTGCGGAAGGTGGTCGTCTCGCGCCAGCCGCTGGAGTTCTCCTGGCGCAACTCCGAGCTGATCAAGGGCGATCTCCTCGATGCTGTCACCGCGCTCAAGGCCGATGCTGGCATCAGAGGCATCCTCATCCCCGGCTCGATCTCAGTGGTGCAGCAACTGCTCGCCGCGGGGCTGGTCGATGAGCTGCGCCTGCTGGTACACCCGGTGGCGGCGCGTAAGGGCCGCAGGCTATTCGACGACGGCGATGCGCCGTACCACCTGAGGATGACGGCGACGGAGGTGTTTCCGACGGGCGTGATCCGCGTGATCTACTCGCCGACCGAGGCACCCACCAAGGTCGGCTACGACGAGGTCAAGGACCAGGTGCCCGGGGGGAAGTAGCGGGCTTTCGCGGGGGAGGATCGACACAGTTGCGCCACATCTGTCGGTCGGTGATCGTGTGATCGCCCGATAGAGCCACACGCGTCACCACCCGGCAGGGGCGCGATCTGCGGACCAGGACCTCACGTCCCCGGGCGGCGCAGTGCTCACCGACCGGCGACGACGGGATCCGAGTCTGCATCAGGTCGACCTGGTAGCTGTCATTCGGGTGGGGCACGGACGACCGGTTCTGCCGCCTACCGTGCGTCACAGTCCGTGACGGGGGCAACCGGCGCCTCAACGCCCGGTCGTGCCGATGAGAGTCCGTGTTGACCGACACGTGGGGCGTCGCGGCCGTCTCGCGGGGAGCGACCGGAGCCAACGATCGGTGCGTTGACGCGTGCGTCGAACGGGCGGAGGATCGGTAGCGATTTCCCCGGAAAGGGGGGCGTGATGGCGTGGGACCTTACGGGAAGTTACGTCGAGACCTGCTCTTGTGAGCTGATGTGCCCGTGCAATCTGTCCTTCGACCACGGAGCCACCTACGACTATTGCCGGGTGACTCTGGTCTTCAACATCCAGAGGGGTCAGATCGACGGCACCGATATCGCGGGCCGCAAGGTGGCGATCATCGCCGACACACCCAAGGTCATGACCGATGGAAACTGGCGGCTCGGCGTATACATCGACGACCAGGCAAGCGACGAGCAGCTGGACAAGCTGGTCAAGGTGTTCAGCGGACAGCTGGGCGGACCGATGGGCGCCCTGGCTCCCCTTGTCGGCGAGGTCCTCGGCGTCGAGCGAGCCGCGATCGAGGTGAACGACGACGGGCTGCGCCACAGCGTCCGCATTGGTGACACCATCGACTTCGACATCGAGGACATCGTCCCGTACGGCGTGGAGACCGGCGAGCCGGTGCGCTTCCAAGGCATGTTCCACCCGGTTGGATCGGACCTCACGATGGCCGAGGCGAAGCGGACGCGGATCAACGCGTTTGGCATCTCCTACGAGGGCAAGACGGGCCTTTCGAAGTCCACGTTCTCGTGGGCCGCCTGACCCCGATGGCAGCTTCGGCGGGGAACGGCCCGGACGCGGGTCTCGCCCCCGCGTACGCCGCCGCCCGCGCGCGACTAGGGCTCGTCGCGGTGCTCTTCGCGGTTGCCGGCATCGGCTGGGCATGGACGATGCACGAAATGCGGGGCATGGACGCGGGACCGTGGACGAGTCTGGGAAGCCTTAGCTGGTTCCTCGGCGTCTGGGTCGTGATGATGGCCGCGATGATGTTCCCGTCGGTCGCGCCGACAGTCGCGCTCTACGCCCGCATCACGAAGGAACGTTCGCCGCTCCATCCATGGCTCTTTGCCGGCGGCTACCTGTTCACCTGGGCCGCCGCCGGCCTTGTCGCGTACGCCGTCGGCATCACCGCGACGAAGATCCTGGGGGACAGACTCACGTGGCACAGCGCAGGCCACGGACTCGCCGGTACCACCTTGATCATTGCCGCGATCTACGAAGTCACCCCACTCAAGGACGTCTGCCTCGGTAAATGCCGCAGCCCACTCGGCGTACTGCTCGGTTCGTGGCGAGAGGGCCGCTTCGGCGCGGTTCGGATGGGCGCGAAGAACGGAGCCTGGTGCGTCGGGTGCTGCTGGGCGCTGATGGCGTCACTGTTCGCCCTCGGCGTCATGAGCGTCTCGTGGATGGCGTTCATCGCGGGCATCATCGCTGTGGAGAAGATCGTTCCCTGGCGCCGGCGCGTCGTGACCTACGCGACGTCAGCCGTGCTGCTTGTCATCGGAACCCTCGTGCTGGCAGCGCCCGATGCGCTTCCGGCGCTGACGATTCCCTCGGACACGATGCCGATGGGCTAACCGGCACCACATCACATCCCACTCCAACTCCCTGGGTCTGACGACGTCGCTGACAAACCTGGACGCGGTGGCCGCCGACCTAGAGGCCAGGGACGATCATGATCCTCACTGAACCGCGATTCCGGTACGCCGCCTTCCGCTACTGGATCACTCCCCGGAACATCCTGATCTGCCGCTCCGGGCGTGCTCGCGTTCATCCTGACCGGTGACGCACGGTGATGTATGGCTGCCTCCCTTGCTCCCAGTATCGGCGTCGCGCGTGCCGACCAGCTCCTCCTACGCGCCGCGGTGTCTGCCTACCTGGGCCGCTACCGCGGCGAGACCCGGCTTCACACCGAGTCGGACCTGCGAGTCTTCCTCCGTTGGTGCAATGACCAGGACCTCGACCCGCTCGCCGCCGTGCGGGTGGACATCGAGCGGTACCTGCGCTGGATGCAGGACGTACGCCGCTACCAGCCCTCGACGGGCCGCGCGTGTCCAGCGACGCGTGGGCCGCGTTTCGGGAGCACTACGCCGACTTGATCGGCCGGGCATCGGTCGTGGTCCTTTCCGGCTCGTTGCCGGCCGGCGTACCCTGCGACGCGTATGCCGATCTGATCGAGATCGCCCGACGGCACGGTGTGCCGTCCATTCTGGACACCTCGGGACCAGCCCTGGCCGCCGGCCTCGCCGCGGGTCCGGACGTCATCAAACCGAACGCGGCGGAGCTCGCCTACGTCAGCGATCCACTCCCGCGCACCGCGATCGTGGTGTCGCGAGGACCGCAAGGACTACTTGCGCACACCCCGGAGGGAACGTATGCGGCTCGTCCGCCGCGCCACATCGCCGGTAACCCCACCGGCGCTGGCGACGCCTGCGTGGCGGCCCTGGCCCGTGGGCTGCGCAACTCGACCGCGTGGCCCGACCTGCTTGCCGACGCGGTCGCCCTTTCCGCCGCGGCCGTTGCGGTACCCGTCGCCGGCGCCTTCGACCCCGACCTCTACGCGCGGCTGCGCGCCGAGGTGACTGTAGAGAAGACCCATGACCCTCGTTGACGCCCGGACTTGTACCGCGTACTCGGCTCCGATCCAGATGACGATCGGCAGCAGGCGCAGCAGTGTAGGCGGCACTAGGTCCGGCGGCCGCCTTCGCGGTGCAGCAGCCGCCGGATGTGATCGGCTACGACCGCGGCGCCTGGGTCCGCGAGCAGGATCGAATAGTGGTTGGTGCCGGGCACGAGCTGGGTGCGGACATGCAGTCCCGCCACGCGCGCACGGTCGTAGAGCGCAGGCGACTCGTCGAGCAGTCCGCGCTCGGCGTACACCAGCACGCCGGGCACCGGCAACGCGTGGATGGCGACCTGCACCATGGGATCGGTCAGGAGCTGCGCGCCGTCGACCCGTACCGCGTCGGCGACGCACGAGGAGCGGAACGGCCCAGTCCCGACGAGATCATGCTGGACGTAGTCCTCGATCCACGGTGTCCACTCGCCCTTGAAGGCCGGATGGGCCTGCCAGAACTCGCGATAGGAGTCCCGGCTGGGAAAGGTCATCTCCAGCCGCGCCAGCGCGGGCCCGAGAAGGGCCTGCAACGCGGCATCGGGATCGAGGTCGGCCCGTGCCGGGAACGCCAGCCCGCCGTCGACGAGGACCACGCCGGTCGTACGGCTCGGGTGGCGCACCGCAGCCACGGTCGCCACGAACCCACCCATGGAATGACCGACCATCAGTGCCTCGGAAACGCCCAGGTGATCCAGGACGGCGACGAGGTCGTCGGCGTGCCGGCCGATGCCGTACGGACCAGGCGCGTCGCGGCTTCCCGCCCTGCCGCGCAGGTCCGGAGCCACCAGTGTCACCTCGCCGTCGAGCAGCTCGGCCGTGCGCGCCCAGGACAATGCGTTGCCGGTGATACCGTGCGCCGCGATCGCCACCGGCACGTCGGCCCGTGTCCCGGGCCACACATGGACCTCGAGATCTGCGGCGTGGATCGTGTCCATGCCACCTCCCGCGTTTCTCGCTACCGCCGCGCGTCCAGTGTGCGCTCCTGCACCGCCGTGCCAGATCGGCCAGGCACCGGCTGATCACTGACCACGGCGTGTACAGGTGGACCACGAGCGCCTTCTCCAGCAGCAGCTCGGCCGCACCCGGCTGGCTGAATGCCCCGCCGCCCAGGGCGATGACGCAGGCTGGCATGGCGAGCGCGCGTTCCACCGCCTCCCGCTCCAACTTGCGGAAGACGTCTTCGCCCTCCTCGAAGAGCTGTGGGATCGACTTGCCGGAGCGCTGCTCCACCATCGTGTCAGTGTCCACAAAGGACCGACGTCTAGGGTAGCTGCGGCGTCACGACCAGCGAGCGATCTTCTACGGATGCCAGCCAACGGCCACCGGGTGGGGCCCTACCTCACCGCTCAGGGCAACCTCCTGGTGCAGACCGCGGTGCTGGACTCCATCCGCACCAGCTACATCAACCAACCGGACTCCCCCCTCATCACCCGGATGCTGCTGGTCCTGGAGGCTGGTCAGGCGCTGGCGGGGACGCGCGCTGCCCGCACCACGGCAATGTTGACCGTCACGGTGCGGGGCGGTAGATCGCGAGTGGGTACTCCTACGGGCCGGCATTGGCCGGCAGCGCCTCGGCCTCGGCCCACACGATTGGGTACTTCTTCGATTGGTGCAGTCCCCGCGCGGCGTCGATCGGTCGTCCCTGCGTGCCGTGGGCGGCGATGGTGGGGTCGGCGCCAAGATCGAGCAGGTGCTGCAGAACGCGATGGCGGATGGCCTGTTCCCCGGCTGGCAGTGGTGGGGTGCCGGTGGCGGCGGCGTGCCACAGTGCGGTGCGTCCGGTGCTGTCCACGGCGTCGATGGGACAGCCGGCGGCGAAGAGCCGGTCGATGATGTCCAGCCGCGCGGCGGCGGGAGCGCGACCGCCACCCGAGGCGAGCGCATCCAACGGTGTGGTCTGAAACGTCGTTAGCGCCGTGACATCCGCGCCAGCCGCCAGCACAGCGTCCACGGCGGCGCCAGCCGCCAGCAGACGAGCCACCTCCTGCCGATCGCGCGCTTCGGCAGCCAGGTGGAGCGGGCTACGCCGCAGTGCGTCCACGGCCGCACACTACCTCGCCAGGTACATATACCCGGCCTCGACCAGGCATGGCCGTGCTGTCGATGCGCCGAGACGATCGGCAGGCCGCGATCGCGTGGTTGCGGCGGGCGGCGGGCTCAACCGACTGCGGCGTCTCGACCTGGATCGTCGGCCGGACCCTGCCCTGGACCAGGCGGTCGGCTACGCCCGCCCCGGCCGCGGCCGCCGGAGCCGGCCCGCCACCGGCTGGGAGCTCGCGGCTCAATACCCAACGTGCGACTGTCATGCCACCCACACGCCGCTGCGACGCGCATCCGTGACCTCCTCCACCCAGCCAGACCTATATCAGTCTTTGTGGATAGTGGTAGGGCTGAGATTATGTCGTTACGGCGATATCCCCGGAAGCAAGGAGGAAGCGAGTGCGATCTCCCACGACGCGGCTGCTCCAAGCCGCTTTCGCCGCGACGGTTCTCAGCCTGGCCGTTGCCGCACCGGCCGTTGCCGCACCCGACGTGAGTGCCGGCGACTACATCGTCACGGTGGCTGCTCAGGACGGTGTGGCACAAACCGCCGTCCGGCATGGCGTCTCCGCAACCCACACGTATTCGCATGTGCTGCACGGCTTTGCCGCCAGGCTCACCTCACGCCAGCTCACCGCGCTGCGTGGCGACCCGTCGGTGACCCGGATCGAGGCGGACGGGGTCGTGACAATCCAGACCACGCAGGTCAACCCACCGTCCTGGGGAATCGACCGGATCGACCAGACCAACCTGCCCCTTAGCAACAGCTATACCTACAACACCACAGCGGCCAACGTGCACGCATATGTCATTGATACTGGCATTGACATCAAGGTCACGGAGTTCGGCGGCCGGGCGGTGTGGGACCTCAACACCGCGGGCGGCCCAAACAAGGACTGCAACGGGCACGGTACCCACGTAGCCGGGACCATCGGATCCGCATCCTACGGCGTGGCCAAGCAGGTCCACCTGCACGCCGTAAAGGTGCTGAACTGCTCGGGATCCGGCACGTTCGCCGGTGTCATCGCGGGCATGGACTGGGTGGCGGCCAACCACATCAGCCCGGCGGTGGCCAACATGTCGCTGGGCGGCGGCTTCGACGCCTCCGTCAACGACGCTTTGAACAACCTGGCGAGCTCGGGCGTATTCGTCGGCGTCGCGGCTGGTAACAGTGGTGCGGACGCCTGCTCGTTCTCGCCGGCCAGCGCGGCGAATGCCACGACCGTCATGGCCAGCGACATCAACGACAACCGCGCGTCGTTCTCGAACTTCGGCTCGTGCGCCCACCTGTATGCGCCAGGGGTGAGCATCCTGTCAACGCAGCCGCGTAACCGCACCGCGACCTTCAGCGGCACGTCGATGGCGACGCCGCACGTGGTCGGCGTCGCGGCGCTCTACAAGGCCACGTTCGGTGACGCACCATTCTCGACGGTCCGTACCTGGTTGGTCAGCCATGCCACGCCCGGTGTGATCGTCGGAAACCCGGCCGGAACCCCGAACCTGTTGCTGTACACCAGCGGTCTGTAGACCGATCGTCCACTTGCGCCGGTCGAGCCTCGGCTCGACCGGCGCAGATGGGACGTCAACCGAGGACACTGCAGGGCAGCTCGAGCTCAGCGGGGAGCTCAATGCCCGGGACCAGGCGGAGGGTTCGGCGGGCTCAGTACGCGGTCGCCGTGTTGGTCGGCTCACTGATGATCGGGTGGGTGCCCGCTGAGGTTGCAAGCTGGGTGCCGCCGGTCAGCGTCAGCCCGGCCGGCGCGTACATCGCCTGGTCGAGGTCCTTGTTCCGCGCCGGTTGCCGGGCCACCGCGAAGGCGGACAGTGCGGTACCGTTCACGATCGGCCAAACACTTCCAGGCAGCCATCACCGACACCACCCTGACCATCACCCGCGACCACGCCCGCATCGCCGCCGAAGCCGCCCTGGACGGCATCTACGTCCTCCGCACCAGCACGCACACCCCCGACGCCGCCCGGGGTGGTCACCGCCTACAAAGCTCTGTCCAACGTGGAACGCGACTTCCGCCACATCAAGACCGACGACCTCGACCTGCGCCCCATCCACCACCGCCTCGAAGACCGCGTCCGCGCCCACGTGCTCATCTGCATGCTCGCCGCCTACCTGATCTGGCACCTGCGCCGCGCCCTCGCCCCGCTGACCTACACCGACGAGCACCCACCCACTCGCGACAACCCCGTCGCCCCGGCACAGCGCTCAGAAACCGCCGCCCGCAAGGCATCCCGCCACCACAACCACAACGGCGAACCCGTGCGATCCTTCCGCACCCTGCTGGCCCACCTGGCCACCCTCACCCGCAACCGCATCGCGATCACCGACACCGCCGAATTCGACCAACTCACCGAACCCACGCCCACCCAACGCCGCGTCTTCGAACTCCTCGGCACACACATCCCACTGACCCCCACGTAGCCAGCACCACAACTCCGACCAAACACAGAACCCCTGCACACGCAGGGGTTCTGTCGTCAAAGCCTCAGTAACTTCGGTCTAGTCGATGAACGAACCCTGCCCGCCGGCCACCACCGGTACCGGCAGCGACCAGGTCAGCCCGTCCGGCGAGCGGCTGACCGACAGGTCGTTGAGCGCGCCGAGGTCTAACGTGTTGATCAGCCAGGTGCCACGCCGGGCGTCGAAGGCGACCACCGGGTCACTGGCCCGCTCGTACGGACCGCCGCCAGCGACCGTAATGCCCGCGAGGAAACCATGCTGCCACGTGACGCCGGCGTCGACGCTGGTCGCCCAGCCGATGTTCACCGCACCGCCGGTCTTGTACCGGCCAACCTGGAACGTGGCCACCACGGTGGAGCCCCAGTCGTACGTGTCGCCTCGACCTCGGTGGCGTGCTGCGCCTTGTCGCCGGTGTAGGGATCGCTGGAGATCTGCGTGAGCGTCACCTGAGCGGCGACGCCGGCTGCGGCGTACCCAAGCCCGGCGCCTACGATGATCACCGCCAGGACAATCGCGACAACCGCCGGGACACGTGCGCGCATTGGCCGCCTCCGAAGCATCCCGCCCGCGCCCCCGACACCCGCCGAGCGCCCGGATATGCCAACACAACCGGCACCCAGGTTGGCACAGACAGCGACCTGTTTCAATGGCAGCCCCGTGACCACGTGACGATCGGTGGCAGTGGTCACGGGGCCGTTCCGCGGCTGCGGCTGGCCCTGGTGTGTCAGCCAGTGAACCCGGCGGTGATGGCGGTGAACTGCCAGTTGTTCTGCGAGATGCCGGAGCAGTTGGAGACCACACCGCCGCCCGGGCAGGGCCGGTCCCGGTTGACCGACCAGAACGCCAGTCGGGCGATGTGGTGGGCGTTGGCCCAGTCGCGGATCTGGGTCCAGGTCGACGGCGAGGTCAGCTCCTGCTGGTCGGACAGGCCGTTCATCCCCGAGATGCCCATGTGCGCATACGCGGTGGCATCCGACCAGCCGAACGCCGACTTCAACGCGTTGCGCAGGCCGTTGGCCGCGCCCACGGTGCAGTTGTAGATCCCCGACGAGCAACCGAAGTCGAACGGCATGACCGTGAACACGTCGATGTTCGCGCCCAGCTCCCTGGACCGGTTGATCAACCGGGTGCCCCACCACGATGGCCCGGAGGTGCTGGTCCCGAACGTGATGATCGTCTTGATGCCCGGGTTGTTCTGCTTGACGATCTTCAGGGCGCCCAGGATCCGGTCCTGCACCGCCTCGTTTTCGAACTCGTCGGTGTTCTCAATGTCGATGTCGATGAACTTCAGGCCGTACGCGTTGATCACCTGCTGGTACGCCCCGGCGAGCGCCGACGCCGACGAGCAGTTCGGACCGAGCTTGTTCCCCGACCAGCCGCCGAAGGAGATCTCAACGTCGCCGCCGTTGGCGCGGATGGTGTTGATCGCCTGCTGATCGACCCCGCCGGTGAGCGGACGGTTGCTGTCCCACGCCGGGGTGCAGCCACCACCGGAGTTCATGAACGCCATCGTGAACTGCTTGATCCCGGTCGCGCTCATCACCGTGGTCACCGACGGCGGGTCACCCCACCCCAGATACAGATACGGCGCAGCCATCTTCGAGCCGCCCGGCGGTGGTGTGCCGCCATCCGGGAGGGTCCACCTCTGGTTGTCGCCGGTGTGGCAGGTCCAGATCTGCAGCGGCGTCCCGTCGGCGGTGTTCCAGCCGGTCACGTCCAGGCACTTGTTGGACTGCGGGTTCACCAGCCGGCGGCTCGAGTCGTACCTCCATTGCTGCGCGCCGGTGCCGTTACAGGTCCACAGGTGTATGCGGGTGCCGTCGGCTGTGCCGCCCCACCTGACGTCCATGCATTTGCCGAGGGCGCGGATGGTGCCGTCGCTGCCGACGGTCCACTGCTGCGCGTTGGTGCCGTTGCAGGTGTAGAGCTGAATCTGGGTGCCGTCGGCAGAGTTGGCGCCGGCCACGTCGACGCACTTGCCGCCGAGCCCGGTGATCTGCCCGGTGGCGGCGTACGCCGGGTCCACCATGACCAGTGCGGCGCCGGCCGCGAGCACGGCCGCGCCGACCACGGCAAGGAAGGGTTTGCGGATGGGGGCCTTGGGGGCCAGGCGCTGGATGCGAGATCTGATTGATTAGGAAACTTTGCTAACTAAAACGCGCCCGAGCGTATCGACGAGACCAAGTGGTGTCAACCGTTGCTGACCCGGCCGATGGTTGGTTCGGCGCGGCTCCCCGCCCGCCGCGAAACCGGCGGGTTTCGGGGGCACGCGCGCTTGATGATCTCATACTACCCGGATATCCTCGCGGTATGACTCGCAAGGTGAGCATCAGCCTTCCCGACGACGTCGCCGCACACCTGGACAACGTGGACAACGCCAGCGCCTACATCGCCGAGGCGATCCGGCTCCGCCGCAAGGCTGAGCGCACCCGGGAGATACTTGCACGGCACGGCATTTCGGTCACCGACAAGGGCGTGACGGCCGCGGGTGAGCGGCTGCGTGCCGCCGAGCAGCGCCGCCACCGCAAACCCACCGCGTGAGCGTCCGTCTGATCTGGGACACCTCCGCCTTGCAAGCGTACGTATTCGGCGACATCCGCGCGGTCGAACTCGGTGAGCTGCTAGCCGCCGTCGTGGAGAGCGGCGACGTTACCGGCATCCCCGCCCTATGCCTCATCGCTGTCTACAAAGGCAGCGATGCCGAGCAACGCGCGAAACTCGTCGAGCTCACCGGTGACGACGGGCCGGCGGTGATCCTGCCCGTACAGGCTGCGGACGTCACGCCCATCGCCCGACTCACCAGCAACTTGCCCTACGACCTGGCCCAAGCCGCCCACGCCGCGTACCAGCAGGACGCCTTGCTGGGAACATACGAACGCGCGCGGTACGCCAACACGGTCAGCGAGGACGACATCCTCGACCTTTGACCGCCAGCAGCGGGGTGATCCCTGAGACCACGTACGGCAGCCCGGCGGCAAGCTCGGGAAGTTCCGGCGGGCGAGCCTGTGGCCGAGGTTGGCCAGCTCCACGACCTGTCCGTTCAGCGTCTCCGTCGATAGAAGTGGGCGACCCTGGCGAGGTTAGAACCGTAGGGCGAAGATCCGGCCGGATTGGCAGACGGCTATTTCGAATCGGCCACCCATGCGGTTGTGGTGGATCGGCGGGAACCAGGAAGATACGACCATCGTGACGTTCGAGGAATCGGGCGCCGTGCGCCTGTGGCGAGAATTACCGATCGGCCGCGTAATCCGCCTCGCCGGTGCGAGTTCGGCCGCGCTCGCCCTCACCCTTTGCATCGCTGCCCGACGATGCGCCAACCGTCCTCATCTACCGTCCGCGACCGGCGGAGATGGTCGCCGAACTCGTGGCCGACGCTCTCGAAGAGCACCCTTGCGACCGCTACCCAAGCCGGCCGCGTCCAACAGGGTCCGCGTCCTCCGGCGAGATCGACTCGACGGTCTCATCCACGAACACGCGCCGGCACCATGACCGCACCGTAGATCTCGGCACCCACGGTCCATACGCTATTCGAGGGGTACTTACCAGGTGGTGATGTTGTCGCGGGTGATCGACCGCCAGAACACGTCGGCTGGGTCGGTGGCGTTCGTCCACCGCTCGGTGCGCGCGAACATGCCCTCGACCCGCGGCCGGTACGTCCGCACGACGTACTGCGTACCGCCGACCGCCGACGGTGCGGTGGCCTGTGCCGTGCCAGAACTGTTCGCACATGGTGTGAGCTGGCGTTCTGCCGCCGTCGGCCTGGCCGGACCGGGCCGTGCTCTCCGCCCTGGTCCGCGCACTTCCCCGCGAGCTGTGGAGGCATCGGATCGTCACGCCCGCCACGCTGCTGTCCTGGCACCGCCGCCTGGTCAGCCGGCACTGGACCTATCCGAACCGGCCCGGACGCCCACGGATCAGCGATGAAGAACGTGACCTTGTCCTCCGGCTGGCCCGCGAAAATCCCGGCTGGGGGCATCGCCGCCTACAGGGCGAACTGGTCGGCCTCGGCCACCGGCTCGGCACCGGCACCATCCGCCGGATCCTCGCCACCGCCAGGATCGGCCCGGCGCCCCGCGAGGTCGACACCAGTTGGCGGACCTTCCTGCGAGCGCAGGCGGCTGGGCTGTTGGCGACCGACTTCTTCCACATCGACACCATCACCCTGCGGCGGCTGTACGTGCTGGTCGTGATGGAGATCGCCACCCGGCGGGTGCACATCCTCGGCGTCACCGCGCACCCGACCGCATCGTGGACGGCGCAGCAAGCACGCAATCTCCTGATGGATCTGGGCGATCGGATCACGGCATTCCGGTTCTTGATCCGGGACCGGGACGCGAAGTTCCCCGGCACCTTCGACGCCGTCTTCGCCGCTGAGGGCGTCGACGTGGTCAGGACTCCCCCGCGGACGCCGCGGGCGAACTGCTACGCCGAACGGTTCGTTCGAAGCGTCCGAGCCGAGTGCACCGACAAGGTGCTGATCTACAACGAGCGTCACGCCCGCACCGTGCTCGCCGAATATGAACACCACTTCAACGACCACCGTCCACACCAGAGCCTCGATCAGCGGCCGCCCAACCACGACCCAAGCGTCGTCGCGTCCAGCGGCCCGGTACGGCGAACGCGACTCCTTGGCGGCGTCATCGACCAGTACCGACGAGCAGCCTGACCCGATCAGCAAAGCCGCAGGTCACACGCCACGCACCGAGTATTGGCACGGCACAGGCTGTGCCGTCCTCCGCAGCGGGCAGTCACCGCACGTCCCGCCGCCGTCAAGCCGGTAGTACAGGCAGCAGCTGCGGCGGACGAATCGCAACTGTCCGTCGTGGACGGTCATCGTGCCGCCGCCGCGGAGCGGGCCGTGATCCAGGAGGGCGATGCCGGTGGCGTGGCACAGTTCGAGGGCGACGCCGTCCCGGGCGAGGGTACCCAGCGCTCCGGCCACACCCGAGACGACGTTGCCCCACAGCAGCCCGGTCGCCACGGGTGCCACGGCCCGTACCGCATCGATCAGTTGGCGAAGGTGGTCATCGACGATGTCGTGGCACCACCGCCGCCGCAGGGCCTCGGCTCGCCCCTGCCAGCCGCCCGGTTGCGGCAGGGCGAGCCGGAACCCCTGTTCTGGCCGGTACGAGTAGCGCACCTGCCCCGCTCGGGCGTCGAGCACGATGCCCTCGCGCAGCAGGACGGCGATGGTGGGGCCGACGAGGCGGGCGGCGTAGCCGAGAACCACCAGGGACGCGGCGACCCGACGCTCGCCGGTGCCTGCCCAGGCGCCCACCGCGTCGACCAGGTGAGCGGCCGGGGCAAGCCCATCGGGCGGGCCGGGCAGCGCTGCGCACAACCGATCCGCGGGCAGGCCGGGGTACGTACCCGTGTCAATGCGCAGCAGCGGGTTGTCCCGTCCGGGCTGGCTAGCCGCCGCCATCGCGTCGGCGACCGGGACCCGGGCGAGATCGGCCGGAGCGTTCACTCCACCACGGCTCGTTGCGGCACCACGGCATGCGGTTCGTCGACGCGCTCGGTGAGGAGTCCAAAGAGCAGGCCGAGGCTGGTCCACAGCACGAGCTGGCTGCCCAGCGAGGTCACTCGGAAGCGCCACAGCACCGTGGCCGGGAAGTCCGCGGGCACCTCGTTGACCCCGGGAAGCAACGTGGCGGCCGTACCGACAATCACGAGGAAGACGGCCACCGAGACGAGCGCCGCATCCCAGGACCCCCAGCGCCGCATCGCCGACCGGTTCACCAGCGCTGCCGCGACCGCGGCACCGATCGAGATCAGGATCATCAGGAAGTACCACGTCGACCGCCGGCCGATGGTGTCCGCGTCGCCGACCGCCGGCGGGTTCGCGGGGTACTTCAGGAACGGCACGAGAAACACCGTGACGAACCCCACGGCGGCGAGCGTCGCGGATGTGGCCCGCGCGCCCGCCCGGATCACCCGTCCGTGGACGAGGGCGAACAGCAGGGCGAAGATGCCGCCCAGGGCCGCGCCGTAAACCACAACCGCCACCCCGAGGCCGAGCGTGGACTGTACCGCGCGACTGACCGGCTCCGGTGCCGCGACCCCGGGGATGGCATGCGCCGACTCGAATGCGATCGCCGCGTCGATGGCACCCTCCCCGAACAGCCACCCGAACCCGAACGCGAGCAAACCGGCGGCGGCGCCGACGAGCATGCCACGGATCAGCAGACGGCGTGCGTGCATCGCGGACCGGGCCGTCAGTGGCAGGGGAAGCCGAGCAGGTGCCGGCCGTCGTGCATGAGCTCGTGCACCTGGTGGCCGCCGATCACGGAGATCGCACCCTGTTCCGCGCCGACGAAGTAGATCGCCACGAAGGCCAGCAGCAGCCCGAAGACGGCCCACGGCAGCAGCTCGCGCAGCGGTATCGCGGCCGGTGCCGGTAGGGGGCGGGGCGCGGGTAGTGCCGGGGACGCAGACATGCCGACCTCCTTGGGAACGTGGTCTTTCAGCTCGGCCGAAGCGCTATCGACATGGGCTGATGCGGTAACCCCGCGTACGTCTCGACCGCGCCCGTGCGGTACCAGCCGAGGCGCAGGAAGAAGGTGACGTTGGGCAACTGGATGTGGGCGACCATGACCTCGCCCCCGCACGCTCCGGCAAGCCACACCGCATACCGCACCAGCGGCGCACCCAGTCCCTTGGTGCGGAACCCGGGCAGCACGGCCAACCGGTCGCCCTGCCACCGCTTCGCCGCATCGTCGAGCGGGAACAGCCGGACCGAACCGCCGATCACACCGTCCACGAGGCCGACCACGTGCACCGTGGCCGGATCACCATCGTGCTGGTCGCGATCCGTACCCGAGAAGATGCTCTGCTCGGCCACGAACACCCGATGTCGTACGGCGTAGTGCGCGGCCAGCTCGTCCGCCGTTTTGGCGGCCCGGCACTCGATCGCAAGGCGTTGTGCCGCAAGCACCGTGTGCCTCAGCTCGGCCGTGGGCCGATGTGCAGTAACGGCTCCATCGAACGCAGGCCCGAGCATGCCTGGCACCGGGCACAGCCGGCCTTCGTGGTCGCGGACGTCAGGCCGCGCTGTGCCATGTACGCGAGCACCTTGTGGTAGATCGGCTGGGTGTACGAGCTCGGGGGCGGCTTCCAGTCCCCCATCAGGCTGCCGGCAACCGGGCGAAGGGGCACCACGAACGGGTAGACACCCATGTCGACCGCCCGGTTGCAGCCCTCGACGGTCAACTCCGGGTCCTCGCCCATGCCGAGTATCACGTACGTGGAGACCTGGCCCTCGCCGAAGACCTCGACCGCCCGGCGCCACGCCGCGAAGTAGCCCTCGATACCGGTGCGGGCCTTGCCCGGCGCGACCCGGGCCAGCACCGCCGGGTCGAACGTCTCGATATGGATGCCGACCGAGTCGATGCCCATGGCGCCGACCTCGTCGAGCACATCGAGGTCGTACGGCGGTTCGAACTGCACTTCGACCGGCAGCCCGGTGGCTTGTTTGACCGCCTTGCCGCACTCGGCGACGTACCGTGCTCCGCGGTCGACTCCCCGGGTACTGCCGGTGGTGAGCGTCGCGTCGACGGCGCCGTCGAGATCGCGCGCGGCGAGCGCGACCTCGGCGAGCTGCTCAGGAGTCTTCCGCGCGACCGTGCGGCCGGACTCCAGTGACAGGCCGATCCCGCAGAACGTGCACTGGTCCTCGTTCCCCCAGTACGCGCAGTGCTGCACGACGGTGCTTGCTACCGAGTCGAGGTGCAGCAACGCGATGTGCCAGTACGGGATGCCGTCGGCCGTTTTCAGGTCGTAGAACCGCGGTCGTCGCTGGCCGGCAGCGCTGGCCAGCCGTTCGCCATGGCGGTAGATGCCGTAACCGGAGTCCTCGGGCCGCAGCACGTACGGCGAGTTGGCTGCGAGGGCGTTATCCGTCGGCACCGTGATGGGGAAACCCTCAACCCATAACATTCCGGAGTCCGTGGGACCCGCACCGCCGGTGCGCCGCTCCAGCGTCGTCTCCAGCCTGAGCCCACGCGCCTGGAGGTCAAGGATGAGCGCGCTGACCGTGGTGGCCGGCGGTGGCCCCGCTATAGCCCTGCCGTCCGCCCCGGCGTCGATAGTGGAAGCGGTCATCTGGGCAACCTCCTCGTGCGGTCCCCCGTCGCCCGATACTAGATCAGGCGTCTACCAAGATACTAGGCCCATCAACTTTCCGATTCGTACGCTCGGCGCACCTCGTCGGTCGCGGCCAGCCAGGCGTCGCGATCGGCGAACTCTTCGACCCGGATCCCTTGCGGGGGCCCGGTTTCCGGATCCGGGCCGCCGAACACTTCGAGGCGGTAGGAGAGCCGCCCGGTCTGCGGGTCGGCGGCGACGGCGCGGATCATGAGCGCTCCGGTCGCGACGTGCGTCTCGACCCAGCGCGCCGACCCGGCACTCCAGGCGGCCGAGTCCGGCTCCTCAAGGACCGCCCACTGTCGGCCGGCCGCGCGCGCCTGCGCCACCAGTCGTTGCCGCAGCTCGGTGGACCGGTCGGACAGCAGCGCCCGGAACCGCTGTGACATCGCGGCCTGGACGACGAGGTCGCGGTCGAGACCGTCGAGCGCGATGCCCGCGGCGCCGGCGACCGCGACCAGCCTTCTGTGCCCGCTAGGCTGCGCGAGCGCCAGTTCGTCGAGGGTGGCGTACGTCTGCGTGAGCTCCTGGGCAAGCAGGCCGACCAGCCGTACCGCTCGCTGGTACCGCTCCGCGTCGACCATCGCGATCGGGTACAGCCGGTCCTCCGCGGTGCGAAGCCGGCGGGCCAGATCGAGGTACTCGTCGGGTATCCGCGCCGGGCCGGCCTCCTCCCCCGGACCGGTGGGTGACGGTGGCCAGGACATGGCCCCTCCCGAACCTTGGCAACCATGCGTACCGTTCACTATGTTCAGTGTCGCACGTCGGATCCTAGACGACCCGGGTGCCTCGCGCCCACTTGAAAGGTAGGCGTTGTGCTCAGGACGGCCGTCGTGGCTCTCGGCGGGAACGCGTTCACCCGCGGACACGAAAGCGGTACGTACGACGAAATGGCGGCTAACGCCCGCGAGATGGCCGAGGCGGTGGACGGGCTGCGGCGGGCCGGCTGGCGCGTCGCCGTCGTACACGGCAACGGACCGCAGGTGGGTACCCTCGCCATCCAGCAGGACGCCGGTGAGCCAATGGTCCCCGGGCAGCCGCTGTGGGCGCTCGGCTCGATGACCCAGGGACTGCTCGGCAGCCTGTTCTGCCTCGCGCTCCGCGAGGTGGGGGGCGAGCGCGGCACTGAGGTGGTGAGCCTGGTGACGCACGTCCGGATCGACCCCGCCGACCCGGCGTTCGCACGGCCGACCAAACCCATCGGTCCGTTCTTCTCCGCCGAGGCCGCGCAGCGGCTGGCCGGCCAGCGGGGTTGGCGGGTGGTCGAGGACGCCGGACGGGGCTACCGGCGAGTGGTGCCCTCGCCCGCGCCGGTGGAGATCCTGGAGGCGCGAGCGATCACCCGCCTGCTGGAACAGGGCAGCATCGTGGTGGCGGCGGGCGGCGGGGGTATCCCGGTCGCGCACCGCGACGGTCGTCCGGCCGGCGTCGACGCCGTCATCGACAAGGATCTCGCCGCTGCCCTGCTGGGCACGACCATTGGCGCGCAGGCGCTGGTTCTCGTCACCGACGTCGATGCGGTGATGCTCGACTTCGGTACCCCCCGGCAGCGCCCGCTCGGTACGGTCAGCGCGGACGAGATGCGCCAGCACCTGCGCAACGGCCAGTTCCCGGAGGGCAGCATGGGGCCCAAGGTGCGGGCCTGCTTACGGTTCCTCGACGCCGGCGGCCGATGTGCGGTCATTGCGCGCCCGCGCCTCGCGCCGGCCGTGCTGTCCGGCCACCCCGCGGCCGGCACGCGGATCGTCTCCCGCCTGGTCGACCGGGGAGCCGCATGAAGATCTCGGTGCGGCTCTTCCCCGACACCTATGTGGACTCGGTCCTGCAGCTCGCCGGCACCCGTGCGATGCAGCAGACCGACGGGGTCGGCTGGGCCGCCGCGGCGATGGCCACGCCGGCCAACCTGCAAACCCTGCTGGAACAGGGTGTCAGCCGGCAGGAGATCGGCACCGCCGGGCCCGGCGATCTCTTCCTCGCGGTGCGTACGGCCGACGCCCGCGGCGCCGACGACGACGCGGTCATCGACGCCGCGCTGCGGGCCGGTGAACGGGCGCTCTTCGCCGCACGGGAGCACCGGGCCGGCGGCCCGACGCGGCTGCCCCGCTCGCTGGATGAGGCCGTCCGGTCGCCGGCGGGCGCCACGATCGCGGTGATCTCGGTACCAGGCGAGTTCGCCGCGCTGGAGGCGCACAAGGCGCTCGCCCTCGGCCTGGACGTCCTGCTGTTCAGTGACAACGTGTCGGTCGCCGATGAGATCGCGCTCAAGGAGCATGCGGCTCGCCGGGGTCGGCTGGTCATGGGACCCGGCGCCGGAACCGCCATGCTCGCCGGGATCGGCCTGGGGTTCGCCAACGTGGTACGGCCCGGGCGGGTCGGCGTCGTCGCCGCGGCCGGCACCGGTGCCCAGGAGACGATGGCGCTGCTCGACCGCTGGGGGGCCGGCGTGTCGCAGGTGATCGGGCTGGGCGGGCGCGACCTGTCCGAGGAGGTCGGCGGCCGGATGGCGGCGCTCGCCCTCGATGCGCTCGACCGCGACCCGCTGACCGAGGTGATCGTGCTGGTGTCCAAGCCACCCGCGCCCTCGGTGGTGGAGCGGGTGCTCGCACAGGTCACCCGGACGCCCGTCGTGGCCGCGCTCATCGGCCACGACTCGACCGGTACGTACCCCGCCGGCGTCCGGGTGACCGGCACCCTGGAGGGAGGTGTGGTGCACGCCGTCGACCTGCTGGGCCTCGCGCCACCGGACCGTACCCGCGTGCACGGCCCGGGCATCGACATCGCCGCCGCCCGGCTCGCCCCGATGCGAACGGCCGTCCGGGGCCTCTATTCCGGCGGCTCGCTCTGCTACGAGGCGCTGGTGCTCCTCGGCCGGACCCTGGGCCCGGTCTGGTCCAACACGCCGATCGACAAGCGGTTCGGCCTACCCGCACCCGAGCATGCGAGTATCTGCCTCGACCTCGGCGATGAGGAGTTCACCACCGGGCGGCCGCACCCGATGATCGATCCGGAGTCCCGCATCGAGATGCTGCGTGAGCTGGCCGACGACCCGCATATTGCGGTGATCCTTCTCGATGTCGTACTGGGCTACGGCGCGCATCCCGATCCCGCCGGGATGCTGGCTCCGGTGTGTCGCCAGCTGCACGACGGCAGCGGGCCACAGGTCGTCGCCTACGTGCTCGGCACCGAGCGGGATCCTCAAGGCTATTCCGATCAGGTCTCCCGGCTGGTCGAGGCGGGCTGCGTGGTCACCGAGACCGCTGCCCGGGCCGCCCTCGCCGCAGCCGCGATCGCCACCCGCGACCCGCAGATCGCGACAGCCGCCCTATGACGTACCGCGGTCGGGTCGCCCTGCTGACCTACTCGACGAAGCCCCGCGGTGGAGTGGTGCACACGCTGGCTCTCGGGGAGGCGCTGGCAGCGGCTGGGGTGCGGGTGCACGTCTACGCGCTCGGCGGCCCCGGCGACTCGTTCTACCGGGACACGTCGTTGCCGTTCATCCTCTTCCCGGTCCGGGACGGCACCGGTTCGCTGGAGGAGAAGGTCTTCGCCTCGGTCGACGCGCTGGCGGAGGGTCTGGCCGTGGTGGCCGACCGGTACGACCTGTTGCACAGCCAGGACTGCATCTCGGCCCGTGCCGCGACCCGGGTGCGCGACGCGGGCGCCGGCCTACCGGTGATCCGGACCGTCCACCACGTCGACGACTTCACCACCCAGGCCCTCATCGACTGCCAGTACCGGGCGATTGTCGAGCCGGACCACCTGCTCGTGGTGAGCGAGGAGTGGCGTCGCATCCTGCGCGAGGAGTACCAGGTCGGTGCCGAGGTGGTGCGCAACGGGGTCGATCCGTCGCGGTTCCCGCCGGTGTCTGCGGCACGCGTGGCGGAGCTGCGGGCCTCGGTCGGTGCCCAGGACCGCTTCGTACTCCTGGCGGTCGGCGGGATCGAACCGCGCAAGGGCAGCAAGGCGCTCTTCCGCGCGCTGGGGCTGCTGCGCGGCCAGGGCCTGGATCCGGTACTGGTGATCCTCGGCGGCCACTCGTTCCGGGACTATGCGGCGTACCGGGAGGAGGCACTCGCCCTGCTCCCCGGCCTCGGCCTCGCCGTTGGCACGGACGTCGTCGAGCTCGGTACGGTGACCGACGCTGTGCTCGCCGACTGGTACCGCAGCGCGGACGCGCTCGCCTTTCCGTCCACAGTGGAGGGATTCGGCCTGGTCGCGCTGGAGGCGCTGGCCGCCGAGCTGCCCGTGGTGGCCAGCGATCTGCCGGTTTTCCGCGAGTTCCTCACCGACGGGCAGGACGCGTTACTGCCACCGGTTGACGACCCGGTAGCTCTGTCGGTGGCGCTGCAGCGGGTGATGACCGACCCGCGGCTGCGCGCCACGCTGGTGGCCGGCGGCCGCGCGGTCGTACCGGCGTTCACCTGGGCGGCGTCAGCCACCCGGCACGCCCAGATCTACCAGGCCGTGCGTCCCGTCTAAGGATGCCCGTGGTCGTGGTCGTGGTCGTGGCCGTGGTCCCAACCGGCCGGCCGGGCGGCGATCGAGGCGGCCAGCTCCCGCACCGCGCGGGCCGCGACCAAGTCCCGGCTGACGAGCACGTGCTCCAGGGCGGCGAGCCAGCAGCCGTAGTAGCTGAAGCACTCATCCGGTGCCGCGGCCGCCTCCCACCCCGCGATCTGGGTGATCAGCTCCTGCCGGAAGTCCTCCCAGTCAAGTACGCCGGCCTGGGTGAGCGCCATCACCATGCCGAACGCACGGCTCTGCCAGGGCTCGGCGAACACGAGCTCACCGTTGCTGCGCGGGGGCGCGGCCAGGCCGTCCACGTCAAGCTCCACGGGTAGCGCACCGGTCATGACGCGGCCACCTTCGCCACGCCTACCATGGCATCGCGGGTCACCAGTGGCACGAGATCCTCCTCGGCCAGCTCGGCGGTGCCCGAAGGGCGCTCGGGCAGCACGAAGTAGCGCACCTCCGAACTGCTGTCCCACACCTCGATCTCGACGTCATCGCCCAGGTGCAGGCCCATTTCGGCGAGCACGGTCCGGGGTTCGCGCACCATTCGGGACCGGTAGGCCGGGTCCTTGTACCAGGACGGCGGCAGGCCCAGCAGCGGCCACGGGTAGCAGGAGCACAGCGTGCAGACCACCACGTTGTGCCGGTCGGGGGTGTTCTCGACGACCACGATGTGTTCGCCCTGCGAGCCCTTGAAACCGAGCTCGGCCACGGCCGCCGTACCGTCGGCCAGCAGCCGGGCCTTGTACTCCGGATCGGTCCAGGCCTTGGCGACGACCTTGGCGCCGTTGAGCGGGCCGATGTCGGTCTCGTACATCTTGATGAACGTGTCCATCACCGCGGGATCGACCAGACCGCGCTCGACGAGCAGTTCTTCGAGCGCCTGGGTCCGCAGCGCGATCGGTATGCGTGGCTCTGTCATGCCGCCCTACCTTCAAGAACCGGCGGCAAATTCGCGCTCCGCTCCGCTCCGCGACTCATGCCGCCTCCAGGTAGTCCTCGTACAGATCGATGTTGAGCCCGAACCTCTCCGCGTCCGGGCCGAACAGCTCTGTAGGCTCGAACCGCACGGTGTACACCCACTGGGCGTTCTCGCCCTGGAAGTGGGCGTGCGTGTCGGGCAGCACCTGCGCCGGCCGCGGTGCGACCACCGTGCCCAGATGCCCCATGACGTACCGGGGCAGCCGGGTGTGCCCGGGTGGGTCGAAACGCTTCGCCCGTACCCGCTGGCCGACCGAGAACCGGCGCGGGGCGTCCACCACGCGGATCGACCCGGCCGCGGTCGGCTTGTAGTCCGGCCGATGCGGCTCGGGCGCCGACGGCTCCTCGACCTGGCCGCCAGACAGGTTGGCCGCCCGCGCCTCCACCGTCCCCGGGGCGATGATGGAGCTGTCGTAGAGCAGGTTCTCCGCGCCGTGCAGCCACCGCCCGTAGTACCCGTCGTCGAGGTAGTCGGCCCGGTCCAGCCGGCTCAGCGCGTGCCGGAAGGCGTCCAGGTTGGTGCCCGACATCCGCATGGACAGCAGTGCCATCGCGAACGCCCGCGCCTCCCAGGGCTCCTTGAACACCGGTTCATACCGCTCCGGGACCGGGGCGCGCCCCCAACCCGTGGTGCCGCCCATGTCGTGGATGCCGGTCGCCGTTTCGATGTCGCTCATGTGCCCTCCTCGGACCGCGCCGGCGCCGCCAGGGGCGGGCAGCGCGCAGCGCGAGGACCGCAGTCGCAAGCCAGCTACGCACTGATCCGCCGCCCCCGGCGCCGGCGCCCCGTTCAGACCGTCCAGGTGTTGAGTTGGAACGCGCCTTCCTTCCACGCGGTCAGCGCGGAGTCGAGCACGTCCTTGGGGTTGAACGGCCGTACGCCGGGAATCAGGTCATCCTCCCGGAACCCGTACAGCGCACCCATCGCGAACCGGCAGGCGTAGATCTTCGCACCCTCCTTGAGCAGGGTCTTGATCTGGTCGTTGATCGCGAGGTGGCCGGGGAACGCAGCCTGGCCGACGCTCGGGTACCCGCGGGTGCCCGAGGCGAGCAGGACGCCCGGGCCGTACAGGATGATGCTCACGTCGAAGCCCTTGCGGACGAGGCGGGTCGAGGTGAGCAGGTTGACCAGCGCCACCGAGCCCTCATAGGGCACGGTGTGAATGAAGATGAAGGCCTTCTGGCCGGGCTCGGCCTGGACGTCCGGAAAGACCTTCTCCTCGGGGTCGAACAGGGTCTCCCCCTCGGCCGGCAGTGTGGTCGTGACCGTTTTCGGCATGGGTCCTCCTCATTAAGCTACAGCGTTGATGTACGTGTCCGAGGTGCCGCCTTACACGGCCGGGCCGGCGGGTCGGGTCGGTTTGGGCCAGCGCTTGCGGTGGCTGCCGGGCATGGCGGTCATGAGCCGGCGGCGCACCGGCCAGGGGGTCAACCGGTACACCGGGACGAAGATCCGGGTCCAGAAAAAGGATCCGCGCACCGTCGGCGGCGCGACGCCATGGGCCCGGGCAATCCGCGCCTGCGCGTCGCGCAGCAGGTAGTGCTGCGCGTTCCCGCGTAGCCATCCGCTGAACGAGGCCATCGCACACCGCCTAACCGGCCGCGGCAACGCCGTCTTGCGCGGCCACCGCGATCGGCTCGTTGAGCGCGCCGATCGGCGGCGAGTACACGTTCTCCATGGTCGCCAGGTCGTGCAGGGTGATGCCCTTCTTGACCGCGACGGCGAGGAAGTCGGCCCGCTCCTTGATGCCCTCGCCGCCGACCATCTGCGCCCCGATGAGCCGCAGCGCACCCGGCTCGGCGAGCAGCTTGACCCGGACCTGCTTCACGCCGGGGTAGTAGCGGGCCCGGGATATCCCGGTAGCCCGACCGACAACGTAGGGGATACCCAGCGCGGTCGCCGCGACTTCCCCGAAGGCGACCCCGCCGATCATCCACTTGCCGGCAACCATGCCCCACGGCACGTAGACCGGCTGGTACGCGCGCTCGCCGCCGCCCGCGTTGGTCCCCGCGACCTTGCCCTGTGCGTACGCATGGCTGCCGGTCAAGCCCTGCAGCGGCAGCCCGCCGACGCCGTGCGGCACCTCGCAGACATCGCCGGCCGCCCACACGTGGCGGGCGGACGTGCTCATGTGGTCGTCGATCACCACGCCGCCGGTCGAGCCGACCGTGATCCCGGCAGCCACGGCGAGCGCGTTGTTGGGCACCTTGTGGGTGGCGATCACGACGAGGTCGGCCGGTATCTCGCCGTCGGAGGTCGCCACCGCGCGAACCTGGCCACCATCCCCGTCGAGGAAGCCGGTCAGCGTGGTGTTCCAGTGCATGGTCACCCCCATCTCGGCCCACGACTCCTGTACCGGTTCGGCGATGTCGGGATCGCAGAGCTCGCCGAGCGCCCAGGGGTGTGGATCGACCAGATGGGTGTCGATGCCGCGGTGCGCCAGCGCGGTCACCATCTCCAGGCCGAGCGCGGAGGCCTCGACCACGACCGCCCGTTTGACCGTGTCGAGTACCTTGTCCCACTCCATCGCGGCGCGAATGTTCTTGACGTAGTAAAGACCGCCGAGGCCGGAGCCGGGTACGCCGGGATCCTTGTAGTCGAAGCCGGTCGCCACGACGAGGCTGTCGTAGCTGATGTCACCTTCGCCCTCGACGCGCACCGTCTTGGTCGCCGGATCGAACTCCTCGACCGTCGTCTCGTAGCGGATGTCGATCCCGGCGTCGGCGTAGGTCTGCCTGTCGGCGAGGAACAGCGCCTGGAACTCAGGTATCTCCTTGCCATGCACGTACGGGATGCCACACGGGCTGTACCCGACGTCCTGGAACTGGGTATAGACGATGACGTCGTTGGACGGGTCGACGGCCTTCGCGGCGCCGGCAGCCCCGATGCCGGCCGCACCACCGCCGATGATGACTACCTTGCGCGCCACGTGGACTCACTCCCGCCGGTACGCCAGAATGCACGTACATCATGGAACACCGCGCGTTGACTATCCTAGACGTGTGCTGGCGATGTCAACAGGCTCGGCCCGCCGGCCAACCGACCGGCCACCCAGACAACAGGAGTTCAGATGGCGGTCAAGGACACGGCTCTCCCCGCCGATAACGCAGAGAACGCAGAGAACGCAGAGAACGCGGAGACCGAGGAGACCGGACCCAGCCAGGTCGAGGAAATCGTGAGTCTGATCGGGCCGAAGCTGCGCGCCCTGCGCAGTGCGCAGCGACTGTCCCTGCAGCAGCTCGCCATGAGCAGCGACGTGTCCGCGGCGGCCATCCACAAGATCGAACGCAACGGGATGGTCCCCACGATCACTACGCTGCTCAAGCTCGGCGCCGCCCTCGGGGTGCACGTGAGCTACTTCGTTGAGGAGGATGAGCAACCCCCGGAGCCGGTGCACCACACGCCGGTCGACCGGCGCCCGGCGGTGTACACCCCGCACCAGGGGTTGACGCTGGCCGGCATCACCGGTCCGTACCGGCAGTTCCAGACCGCGGCCGCGGTGGCGACCGTCGTGCCCGGTGCGAACAGCGGTGACAAGCTACTGACCCATCCGGGCGAGGAGCTGGTACACGTCACCGAGGGCGCGCTGACCTTCCAGGTCGGCGGCAACACGTACCGGCTCGGCAAGGGCGACTCGCTGCATTTCGGTGGTCAGATGCCCCACCACTGGGCCAACGAGGGCAAGCATCCGGTCAAGGCGATCTGGGTCGCGCTGCGCAACGGCTGACCTGTCGGCCGCCCGAGGGCGGAGCGGAGCGGAGCCCGAGGTCAAGCGGCCGGAACCTGGCGGGATGGTCAACCCTCGACCGGATGGAGCCGGACCGTGATCTCGGGCGGCCGGCGGAGCGTGTTGGTCACATAGCAGACGCGCTCCGCCGCGGTGATGAGCCGCTGCGCCGCCCCATCCGGCAGCTCCACCGACACGTCGACGGCGATCCGCGAGAAGCGCGGGCCGTCGTACGTCCCGGTCACCGTCACCGCCAGCGGGCCCGGCAGCTCCATCGCATACTTGCGCGCGCTGTAGACCATGGCCAGGACGAAACACGACGCGACCGAGGCGAGGAAATAGTCGGTGGGCTGCGGGCCGGAGTCACTACCCCCGACACTCGCCGGCTCGTCGACCCGGATTCCGAACCCGCCGGCGGCCACCTGGACCTGGTACCCGCCTAACCACTCGGCGCTGACCGTGCGCTCCGACACGCTTACCTCCGTCAATCAACGCTGTCCGGGCCCGGCGCGTCGAGCCACGGCGCGGTGGCCCGGTTGACCGCGCCGACGAGTACGCCGTAGGCCAGGTCCAACCCCGAGCTGTGGCCGACGCGGGCGAGCCTGGCCCGGGCGGCCCGTGCTCCGGCCGCCTCGGCGGCGGCACACGAGCCGATCAGATCGTGCACCGCGGCCAGCGATCGGCCACGCGCGGCGGACTCCAGGAAGGCGCGGGAGATCTGGTGCGTACCGGCCCGCCGCGCGAGCGCCACCAGCCGCGCCTCACGGTCCGGTCCGCCGGCGGCCCGGCCGATCAAGAGCAGGCCGGCCAGGACGTCGTCCCCGGCCGGCGTCAGCCCGGCGCCGCGGCCGGCCAGCTCGCGCGCGGCAGCGCCCAACCCGCCTCGCCGCAGAGCTGCCGAGAGCCGCTGCTCGGACGCCGGACCGGCGCGGCTGGCGAGATCCAGATCGGGCACGTGGTCGAGGACCGCACGCAGGGTCGCGGCCAGGGTGGCGAGGTCGGGCGGTCCAGGCATCGCGGGCGCCCGCCATACCTCGACCGTCCCGCCGATCCGGGCTCCCGCGAGCCACACGCCGCCGCCGTCGGAGCGCACCGGGTCGCCGGCGCGGATCGGCGGCAGCCGGTCGACGTGGGCGTGCAGCGGGCCGGGCTCGGCGGTCCGGTCGACGAGCACGACCAGACCGCGCGGAAAGGCGAGGTACGCCGCCCGGCTGAACACGGCGAGGACCCGGCCGGCGGCGCGACCGGCGAGCAGTTCGGCGGCGGATTGGCCGACGAGTGCGAGCCGCACTAGCCGCCGCCCAGCGCGAGCAGCGCCGCCCGGAACCCGGCCAGCGGCGCGGTGGCCACGCCGGCACCGACCTGTCCCAGCCCCGCGCTGGCATGCAGCACTCCCGTGTTCACCTTGGGGGTGATGCCGGTCTCCACGACCCGGCGCAGGTCGACTCCAAGCGGGGTACCCCGGAAGCCCATGACGGGCAGCTTGAACCGGCTACTCTCGGCGGCGCAGATCTGCGCCATGTCCTCGGTGGCCCGGGCCGCGTCGGTCATCGAGCCGCCGAAGAACGCAGCGACCGCGGGTGAGCCCGCCGCCGCCGGACCACCGAGCCCGACCAGCTCGAGCACCGCGCTGTCGCCGATGTCGGGCGCCGCGTCCTGCGGACCGTACCCGGCGTAGTACAGCGCCTCGGCGACCGGCGGCGCTTCGGTCACAAACCAGCGGTCGAGGTCACCCACCCGGATCCCATACGTGGTGCCGTTGCGCGCCATCGTGGTGACGATGGTGGATCCCGGCACCTGTGCGGCGCTCATGGTGAGCGACTTCGCACCCGCCATCGCGACGGTGAGGAAGAACAGGTGGTTGCCGGCGAGGTACTCGGCGAGCGCGACCATCCGCGGGTCGGCGCCCAGCCGGGCGATCGCCGGCAGCATGGTGCGGATCAGCTGGTTCGACGAGGCCTGGGTACGCAGGTGGACGTCGTCGCCCATCTGCACGCCCTGCGCAGCGATCGCGAAGACGTCGATCGGACCGAGCTGCGCGACGATCTGCGCCAGCAGCGGTCCGGCAACCTCGCGGAGGAAGACCAGCCGGTCGATCGCGGCCGGGGATTCGCGACCGTACCAGGCGACATCGCCCGGCCCCTGCCCGATCGGGGCGAAGGCGCGGGTGCCGCCGTCGCGGTTGTCCACCACCCATACCGGCATGCTCGGGCCCAGCGCGGTGGCCATCGGCACGACCGAGGCGTGCTCGTTGGCCGCTGCCAGGTCCACGCCAGCCGAATCGAGCAGCGCGTCGGCGGCGGCGATGTCCGCCGCCCAACCCTCGGCCACCACGGCCGCCCGCATCGATCGGCGCAGCGGATCGCACACCTCCGCCCAGGCACAGCGTGGACCCGGGTGCAGCAGGGTACGCTCACCCATCCCCGGCACGACATCGATGGCACGGCGGACGTCGACCAGGAACGGCACACCATGGTCGAGCCGCCGCAGGACCTCGGCGTTGGCGGCGTCGATATCCAGGGAACGGGGCCCGTACAGGCGGGTCAGCGCCAGTACCGCCACCGGATCGCCACCGGCCGGTGGCCGCCAGTCGACCTGCACCACCTCAGCGCCCTGCGCGGCGACCGCGTCGGCGAACGCGGCCAGGCCCACATTGACCACCCGGGCCTCGGTGGGCAGCTCGACCGGTGGGCTCGTCATCACCATCCCGCTGTCCTCTCGCTGTTCATCCTCGGGCCAGCTCGCGAGCGCGTGCGCGCACTGCTGCCTCCGCGGTGTCGATGGCGAGCCGTCTGGCCTCGACCTGGGCGCCCAACTCCCCCGCCCGTCGCCGGATGCGCGCGAGCATCGACGCCGCGGGTGCGGGCGCCGCTCCGCCGAGCGCGGTACGCGCGTTGACCAGCGCGCGCGGGTCAAGCAGCGCCCGGAGCTCGTCGTCATCCAGCCGCCACGGCGTACCGACGACGTCGCGCGACGCCCGCGCCACCGCCTCGGCGTCCAATGTGGAGCGCGCGCCCTGCTGGTCCCTGATCGCCCACTGCACGACCCGGTGCGCGGTACGGTAGTCGCTCGCGAAGCGCTGCATCAACAGCTCGGCGAGGTCGGTCGCCTGGCTGAACCCGGCGTCCAGCGCGGCGCGCATGCGCTCGGCGTCGACCGTGAGGCCGCGGATGACGCCGGTGGTGAGGGCGGTGACCCGGCGCGCGAGATCAAGTGCCCGTGGCAGCTCCCCGTACGAGTAGATGAGGTTGTCGCTGCGGGCCGACGGGGTCTTCAGCACGGCCGCCTGGCCGGCCATCCGTCCGATCAGGACACCGGTAGACCCCCGGATGACCGTGAGTGCGTACGGGTTGCGTTTCTGCGGCATCAGGATGCTGGGCCGGCTGTACCCGTTACCGAGCTCGACGAACCCGAACTCCGCGCTCGCGAAGATCTCCAGATCCTCGGCCACCTTGTCCTGAGCCAGCAGCAGGCTCGTGGCCGCGGTGAGCGCGTGCAGGAACGGATCGGTCTGCCACATCGCGTCGCGGGTGTGCTCCACGGCGCGGTCGAAGCCGAGCCGGCGGGCCGAGGCCTCGCGGTCATCAAGGATCCGGGAGCCGTTGGCCGCGCCGGAACCAGCGGGGCCGGCGTTGATCTGCCGGTACTCGGCGAGGAGCCGGTCGGCGTCGCGCAGTACCGGATCGGCGAACGAGGACAGGTAGTGGCCGAACGTCGTGGGTTGCGCCTGTTGCAAGTACGTGTAATCAGGCATGAGCGTCTCGAGATGCCGTTCGGACTGCTCGGCGATGGCCGCCGCCAGGTCGGCGGCGGTGGCCACGAGGTCCAGCACCTGCCGGCGAACGGTGACCCGGAACGCGGTTCGTACCGCCTCCCGGCGGGTGCGACCGGCACGCAGCCAGCCCGCGTCGGTGCCGATGCGCGCCTCAAGGTGACGCTCGCGCGAGACGTACAGCTCGCCGTACTCGGCGCGGTAGTCGACAGCGCCCGCGGGCAGCGCGGCCAGCTCAAGCAGCGCGTCCAGCAGGACCGGTCGGGCCCGATCCGGCAGCACCTTCCGTTCGGCGAGCTCGACCGCGTGGGCCAGGTCGGCGAGGTTCAGCGAGTCGTGCAGCAGCGGAGCGTCGGCGACCTCCCAGGCGTACCCGGCGGCCACCAGCTCCGCTGCGGGCCCGCCGGTCATCGCCACTCCTCGGGCGTGGTCAGCTGGTGCAGCGCAGTGGGTAACCCGCCGGTGTGCCAGAGGACGAGGGGAGCACGCTCGCCTGCCTCAAGGAGCCGCACCGCGGCGGTCACCGCCTTGGCTCCGTAGGTGGGATCCACCAGGACGCCTTCGCTGGTCAGGGCGAGCAGCATGCTCCCGCGGTCGGAGTCGGTGACCCGGCCGAAGCCGGCGCCGACGGAGTCGATCAGGTGGAGGTCCGGACCGGCGGGTGCCGGCGTACCGGTCAGCGCGGCGCACTGCCCGGCCAGCTCGAGGACCTCTGTGCTCAGCTGCTTCGCCGGCCGGCTGACCGAAACCCCATAGGTACGCCAGCCGACGCCGATCGCGGCCCGGCCGGCGAGCAGACCCGCGAGCGACGCGCCTGACCCGGTCGGAATGACCACCACGACCTCATCGTGGCGGGCGTGTCCGGCAGCCGCGAGCTGGGTGGCCAGCTCCGCCGTGGCGTACGCGAAGCCGAGGGCACCGACCGCCGTGGCGCCGCCGCGCGGCAGCGGGTACGGCCGGCGCCCGAGGCGTCGTAGCTCGTCGGCGTGCTGCTCGACCAGCCGATCCAGATCCTCGCGCGCGGCCGGCATGAAGTGCAGCGTCGCACCGCAGCGTTCGGCCAGCGCCAAGGTGACCGGCGGCCGTGCCGGCGCCGGGCCGGCGATCAGCGCATGACAGTCCAGGCCGCAGACCCGCGCCGCCACCGCGGCGGCTGCCACGAAGTTGGAGCTCGCCGCACCGCCCGCGACCAGCACGTCGCAGCTGCGCTCGAGCGCGTCGCCGAGCAGGAACTCCAACGGTCTGGCCTTGTTGCCGGCCACCACGAAGCCGGTCAGGTCGTCCCGTTTGAGGTACACCGGACCGCTCTGGAGCCGCGACTCCAATGTGGACATTCGCTGGAGTGGGGTGGGCAGGCTCGCCAGCGGGCGCCGCGCGGCCATCATCGGGCGGTACCCGGAGTGCCGCGGCGCACGACGTCGTCGACCATCGCGCCGGCGGTGCCGACGGCGGGACTGGCCATCCAGGTGGCCAGTTCGGCCGGGTCGGCGACGCCGAGCGCCGCCAGCGCCGCGAGCGGATCCGCGCCGGCCCCGGTTCCGGCACGGCTGAGCGCCTGCTGCATAAGCGCCTGCGCCCGGTGCTTGCCGAGCCGCCGGGACAGCTCCGCGAGGACCCGTTCGGAGGCCCAGACCGGCCCTCCCGTGTCGAGATTGGCCCGCATCCGCTCCGCGTCGACGACGAGTCCCCCGATGAGATCGGCGGCAGTCGTGGCAGCGGTACCCGCCGCCAGGCAGACCTCCGGCAACGCGAACCACTCGGTCTTCCACGCCCGCCCGTCGCGCTCGTGAGCGCCCACCATCGCCTCGACGAGGAGCCCGGCGGCCGCGCGGGCGACCCGTGCCAGGGTGTCGAGATGTTCGCTGGTTTCCGGGTTCCGCTTGTGGGGCATCGTGATGCTGCCGACGGTCGAGGAGCGTACCGCCTCGGACACCTCGCCGAGTTCGGGCCGCTGTAACCGGTAGACCTCGTTGCCGATGCGGGCGAGCGTTGAGGCGACCATGCTCAGCACGGTGCCGAACTCCGCGACCCGGTCCCGTGTCCCGGTCCAGGAGATGACCGGGTCGTGCAGGTCGAGCCGCTGGCAGAACAGCCGGCGCAGGGCGACGCCGTCCGGTTCAAAGAAGCCCAGCACGCCGACCGCGCCGGCGAGTTGACCTACCGACCAGCGGCGGTCCCCCTCATCGAGGCGGGTGATGTGCCGGCCTAGCTCGTCGGCCCAGGTTGCCACCTTGAAGCCGAACGTGATGGGTGCGCCCGGCTGCCCGTGGGTACGGCCGGCCATGACGGTGTCGCGGTGCTCGGCGGCCAGCCGTAACGCCGCCTCGTGGGCGCGGACCAGGTCGGCCCGGACCAGCCGTCCCACGTCGCGCATCACGAGTCCGAACCAGGTGTCGGTGAGGTCCTGCACCGTGGCGCCGTAGTAGACGTACTCCCGCGCCGGCTCGGGCAGGATCTCCTGCAGGCCCTTGATGAGGCCGAGCGTCGAGTGGGCGGTGTGCCGGGTCTGCTCCGCTACGAGATCGAGATCGAGCCGGTCGGCCCGGGCGCCCTGCGCGATCTGCGCGGCTGCCTCTGCCGGGATCAGGCCCAGGTCCGCCTGCGCGCCCGCCAGCGCGCTGAGGATATCGAGCCAGCTCTGCAGCCGGTACGGCTCGTCGAAAACCGCCCTCAGCCGCGGCGTGCGCCACAGGTGGGCGTAGGCCGCCGACTCGGTCAGACGGGTCGCCACTCGGGCTCCCAGAACCGCGCCAGGATACGAAGAGCCTCGCCCACCTGGTTGAGCGATGCCCCCCAGGGGACGATGACCCGCCCGCCCTCCTGCACCACCCGCTCCTCCAGCAGGCAGCACTTGGTGAGGACCGGCCCCGCCGGATGGTCGCGCCCGCGCGGGCAAATGTCCACATAGGACGGAACCGCACCGTAGAACCATTCGTGGATCTCCCGCGATCGCGCGCAGCCCAGCAGCGTCCACGGCTCGCGCGGCGGTCGCTGGTCGAGGTAGGCGGTACCGGCTCCGGCCAGGGCCACGCCAGAACCGTTGCAGGGCAACAGGTAGCTGGTCGCCGGCGCCCGGGCTGCCAGCTCGGGGAAGGTGATCGTATCCGGCATCGCAAGCATGGGCGGCAGGTCTTCGGCCACCGCCAGCAGGCGCTGTACCTGGTCGAGCAGCTTGGCCGGCTCCGGTGGTACCACCTCCTGGACCGCGACGCGCAGCGGCGCCGGGTTGACGATGAAGCTGACGTGCCGGTACCGGCCCTCGACCACGACGGCGCGAGTCCCCGGTGCCCGCTCGGTCGCGACCCGGGCCAGCGTCGAGGGCACCGCGGTGTCGGCCTGAGGTTCGACGACGTACGCGCAGTCGGCCGGGCCCGCGAGCATTTCAACATCCACGATCGGCGAGAAGAGCGGCTCGTCGGACTCCTTCCCGACGCGCAGCAACGCGGTCGCGCCAGACTCGGTGCGTACCACCAGAAACCGGGTCCGTCGATAGGCCTCCCGTCCCAGGAAGTGGCGGCGCAGTTCCGCCCCGTCGAGTGCGACAGCGACCTGGCACACCGAGACCCCCCGGTAGGCGCTCGGCACCATGTTGGTACGCACGTCGAGCGGCTGCAGGATCACGGGCGGCGGCCGATCGCCAGGGCGGCGGTGTCTGCCCGGAGCCCGAGGCGCAGCGTCGTGAGCGGCAGTACCTCCTCCGGCGGGATGTTGGCGAGGTTCACGTCGGGACCGTACCGGTTGATCAGCCAGGCCTGCTGGTCCTTACGCGGCGCCTCAAACAGCACGCGACCCACCCCGGCCGCATGGACCGCAGCCTCGATAATGTCCAGCTGCGGCCGGCCGGAGCGGTCGTAGATGCCAACCGTGCCGCTCTCCCGGCCCTCGGTGATGACCCAGGTCGCTCCCGCGGCGATGTCCTGAGCGATCTCCTCCCGCCACTGCTCGATGGGCAGGTTCACCCGTTCGTCCTTGATGCCGGTCTCGGCCAGGACCACGAAGCTCTCCGCGGCCACCTTGATGAGCTCCCGCTTGTCATCCAGGCTCATCGGCACGACCCCGCGGGACACCTCCACCATGGCGAAGCCGGTCCGTTCGGCCCAGCCGAGGCACTCCTGCGCCTTCCCCTGTGACCAGGCGATCTCCAGTAGTGTTCCACCCAGGCAGCTGGCGACCTCATGCTCACGCAGGTACGCGATCTTGCGAGGCAAGCCGGGATCGACGTACGCCACACCCCAGCCGAACTTCCAGACGTCCACCTGTTCGCCGACGATGTCGAGCAGGGCGGACGTTGCTCCGGGGGTCAGACCCTTGTCGAGCACGTGCGTCAGCCCGGCGGTACGCGGCTTGTCAGGTCGCGGCGGCAGCGACAGGAAAGACGGCCTCACGTTGTCTATGCTATGACGGTCGTTTACTTTGCGACAGTCGCTTCGGCCGGAGCCGCCAGCGGACGCAGCGGAGCGGAGTCCGCGGTCAAGCGGCCGGAATCGGAAGGTACGGACGGTTCGAGAGGCGGGCGGCCATGACCAACCATCCCAGATCAGCGGCCGACCAGCTCGACGAGGTCGCGGCGACTGTGGCGAGCAACTCCTCGATCGCGGCGAAGCGCTCGATAGCGTTGGTGTCGGACGTGCTCGGCGAAGTCGGATGGGTCGATGGGCCCGGCGACGATGGCGCCGCGGTCGACGCCGACGGCCGTACCGTTATCGCCTGCGGTGAGGCGCTGTGGCCGCCGTTCGTCCGCGCCGACCCGTGGGGCGCCGGGATCGCCGCGGTCCTCACCAACGTCAATGACGTCGCCGCGATGGGCGGGCTCCCGCTGGGCATCGTCGACACCGTGGTCGCCGACAAGGCCACGGCGCGGACGGCGCTTTCGGGCATGCGCTACGCCGCGGACCTCTACCAGGTACCGATTCTGGGCGGGCACCTCACCATCTCCGATGACGGCCCGTCGATCTCCGCGTTCGGCGTGGGATCCGCCGCCGCCGTGCTGTCGGCCACCCATGTCGCCGCCGGGCAGGACCTGGTCGTCGCCGCGTGCATCGACGGGACCATGCGTACCGACTTCCCCTTCTTCCCCTCGTTCGCCGAGCGTGGATCCGACCTCGCCGGCGACGTCCGGCTGCTCCACGAGATCGCCAACGCGGGACTGGCGGTCGCCGCCAAGGACATCAGCATGGCCGGGCTGGTCGGCTCGCTGGCCATGCTGCTGGAGTGGGGTACCTTCGGCGCCACGCTCGACCTGGCGGCGCTGCCCGCGCCGTCCGGGGTTCCGCTGGCCGTGTGGTGCAACTGCTTTCCCTGCTACGGGTTCCTGCTCACGTGCGAGCCGGACCGCACCGATGGCTGTGTGCGGCGCTTCACCGACCGCGGCCTGGCCGCTGCCCGGCTCGGAACGGTGGACAACACCGGCCGGATCACCCTCCGGGCGGGCGACCAGCAGCGGACCGCGCTGGACCTGTCGAGCACGCCGGTAACCGGTCTTCGGCGGCGCCGCCACGCGCTGACCGGTCGTCGGGTCGCCGGCGAACCCGGGACGCCGTGAACGCCTGTCGACCTCGTCGCTGACGTTCCGCAAGGGTCGCGCGCACAAGGTGTCTCGCGCGGCGGCGCGGTCCGGGCCGGTCGAAACCAGTTCAGCGCTGCATCCGGGTACCCCGCGGTTGGACGCGGCCGAGATCCTGCGACGCCTGCGCGCCGTGACCGGTCCCGCGCGGGCGAGGCAGCGCCTGCGGGCGATGGTGACTTGACCGCGACCGGGACTCGCCCGGACACAGCTCAAGCCCTCGGTCGACCGGGATGAGGCGCTGGCGTGCCTTCTTGCTGACGAACAATTGAACGTTCGAGAAACGGCGAACGTCAACCCGCGCACGGCGCATGATCGGTCCGGCTACCACCAGGGAAGGTTGAACTAGGTCTATCTGACGCGGGTCTGGTGCAGTACCTTGAATCGGCTGGTCGTGGACTTGCAAGGGTTGGCCGTCGTGGGTCAGTTCCGACTCTTGGGGCGCTTTGGGTACTGGTGTGAGGCCGGTGAGTTAGATCTCGGGCCGGCGCGTCAGCGCTGCGTGTTGGCGGTCCTCCTCATCGACCATGGCCGTCCGCTTGAGGCAACGGTCATCATCGATCGAGTCTGGGGCGACCGCCCGCCGAAGCACGCCCGCGACGTCCTATATACCTACATGTCGAGGCTGCGGTCGATACTGGCAGGCGAGCCCGTCAGCCTGCGCAGGGCCAACGGCGGCTATCTGTGCGAGGGCGACCCGGAACTCGTCGACCTGCATCAGTTCTACCGGTTTACGGCCAGGGCGGCCGAGGAGCGCGACCCGGCGGCTCGGCTCGACATGTTGCGCAGAGCGACGGCGCTGTGGCGGGATGAGGAGCCGCTACAGGGATTAACTGGCCCGTGGATCGACGGGAGCAGGCAGCGCCTGCGGCAGCAGTGGCTCTCAGCCGTGATCAGCCGCTACGACCTCGAGCTCGGCCACGGCCAGCATGTCGCCATGATCGATGAGTTGACGGGCTTGGTGCAGCGCAACCCCACGGTCGAGCCGCTGGCCGGGCAGCTGATGATCGCGCTGCACAGGTCCGGCCGCCATTGCGAGGCTCTGGACACCTACCAGCGCACCCGCGCGGCGCTCATCGAGGAACAAGGGCTCGAGCCGGGGTCGGCACTGCGCGAGCTGCAGCATGCGATCCTGACAGGCGACCAGGCCCTGGCCCTCGGTCCGCGTCCCGCCAGTCCACCGGGCGCACCGCCTCCGGTGCCGGCCCAGCTGCCCCGGCCGGTGCACGGGTTCACCGGACGGACGGCGGAGCTCGCCGCCCTCGCGCAGGCCACCGCGTCCACTGGCGCTCCACCACTCGTGATCATCAGTGGCATGGCCGGCGTCGGCAAGACCTCTCTAGCAGTCCACTTTGCACACCAGGTGGCCGACCGGTTCCACGACGGGCAGGTGTACCTCAACCTGCGGGGCTTCGACGCGACCGCCGCGCCGATGGCCAGTGGCGAGGCGCTGCGGACGGTACTGCTCGCCCTCGGCGTACCGGGTGAACAGCTGCCGGCGACGCTCGACGCGCAGGTGGCGTTCTACCGGAGCTGTTTGGCCCAGCGCATGATGCTGCTCGTCCTCGACAACGCCCGGGACGCGGAGCAGGTGAGGCCGCTCCTGCCTGGATCGGCCGACTGCCTGGTCGTCATCACGAGCCGCGACCCCCTGCGCAGCCTGGTCGTCGAGCAGGGCGCGCGCCCGGTCACCCTAGGCGCGTTCACGGAGTCGGAGTCTTGGGAGCTGCTGCGCCGCCGCATCGGTTCGAGGCGCCTGGCCGCCGACCCGCGCGCCGTGTCGACCATCACGACCGCGTGCGCGGGACTGCCCCTGGCCCTGTCCATCATCGCCGCCCGGGCCGCCGTCCAGGCCCACCTCCCGCTGGCCACCCTGGTCGGCGAGCTCGAGCGGCCGCGTGCCGGCCTCGATCCCTTCGCGGGTCGCGACCCCGCGACCGACCTGCGACATGTCTTCTCGTCTTCGTACCGGTCGCTGACGCCGCCCGCGGCGGCCATGTTCCGCCTGCTGTCGCCCCACCCGGGGCCGCACGTCACGGTCGCCTCCGCGGCGAGCGTCGCCGGCGTGCCCGGACCGGAGGCCCGCCGGCTTCTCGACGAGCTGTCGACGGCGGGCCTGACCCACGAGCACGTCGCCGGGCGGTTCGTCACCCACGACCTGTTGCGCACCTTCGCCGCAGAGCTATTCACCACAGTGGACAGTGCGGAAACGCGCGCTGCGGCGCTCTGCCGCCTCCTCGACCACTACTTGCACAGCGCGTATCGGGCCTCGCGGCTGCGCAACCCGCACCGGGCCATGATCCCGCTCGGTCACGTCTGCGACGATGTCACGCTCGACTCGCCCGCGGACGCGGCGCGGGCCCTGGACTGGTTAGACGCCGAGCGGCCGACCCTGGTCGCGGCGGTGCAGCAGGCCGGGTCGCAGGGACTCAACACGCACGCCTGGCAGCTCGCCTGGGTGATCGCCGACTATCTGCTACGGCACGGGCACTGGCACGACCAGGTACAGGCCCAACGGGCCGCGCTCGCGTCCGCCCGGAGGGCCGGCAACCGGGACGCGGAGGCGCGCGCCCACAACAGCCTGGCCCGGGCGGAGCAGCGGCTCGGTGAGTACAAGGCGGCCGAGCGCCACTTCCACCGGGCGTTGCAGATCTTCGAGGTACTCGGTGACCACGCCGGCCAGGCGCACACCCGCCTCGGACTTGCGGGCCTCTGCAACGAGCACGCGGGGCGGCACGCCGAGGCGCTGGAGCACGCCTTCCGCGCGCAGGAGTCGTTCCGCAGCGCCGACGACGCGGCCGGCGAGGCAAGGGCGCTCAACAGCGCGGGCTACAGTCAGGCGCTGCTCGGTAACCACGAGCAGACCCTGCGCCATTGCGGTACCGCGCTCGCCATCCTGCGCGACCTCGGTCACCGCGAGGGCGAGGCTCACGCCTGGGACAGCCTCGGCTACGCCCACCGCCACCTGGGCAACCTGCCCGCGGCGGTGCGCTGCCTTCGCCGCGCGGTGGAGCTGTTCGACGCGATCGGCGCCCGGATCGACCAAGCGCACAGCCTCGCCGAGCTCGGCGAGGCCCTGGCCGCGGCCGGTCGACCGGCCGCGGCGGCGCGGGCGTGGCAGGGGGCGGTCGACATCCTCGACGCGCTCCACCATCCCAACGCCCGCACGATCGCCAGCAAGGTCGACAATGCTTGATGCCCGCTGGCGGGCATTCAAGGTTTTCGACAAGGAGTGCGACAAGAGGGTCCCGGCAGGCTGCCTCCGAACGGTGCAGCCGAGGAGGGACGCATGGCTCGTATGTTCAGCGCCGTGGTGCGCCCGGCCCGCGGCGGTATGGTCGTCGTGCTCGCGGTCGGGCTGCTGTCCATAGTGGAGGCAACGCAGAGCGTCCCCCGGCGGCGGTCGGCCCGACGCTCCAGCCCGGCCCGGCCCGGGCCGGTTCGTGTCGGTCGGGTCGGTGCGGGCCGCGACCGATGTGGCGGTGCCCGCTGGTGGCACGGTCACGGTACCGGTCGGCGGCCGGGCCGAGGTGTGCCGGTCGCAGGAACGGCCGCCCGCAGCAGGTGATCGGTGTCCTCCCTGGACAGTTGCAACGCCTCAGCAAGGCCCGCACCGATCGGATCCGAGGGAACCGGCTGCGCCCCTGTTCCAGGTCGCGTATAGCTCCCGGGCTGACCCGGCACGTTCGGCGAGCTCGTGCTGGGTCATCCCCGCCCGCAGGCGGCGCTGCCTGAGCCGGCCAGCCAGGGTGGCACCGCCCACCCCGTCCGCGGCATCGACCATCGTTTGGCCTCCCAACGTGATGACGAGCCTAGTACGGGTTGGGACGGGAGTCAGCCGTCCAGTCCACAAGCAGTGCCGCGTCGCATGGTGCCGTCAAGGAAAGCCGGATCGAAAGGACAATGTGAATGAATCTCAAAAGTGCCGGCCGGGGCACCATTCCGCGCCTAATCACGCTGACGCTGGTGGTCTTCGCCACGACGACGGCAGGAATCGTTGCGGGGGCGGTGCCGGCCCAGGCCGGCAGTTATCACGGCACCCCCTGTGGGGACAACGGTTCCGACAACTACATGAAGCGCTCTGACGCGCTGGCGCGTGGCCGCAGCTGGGTAGCGGACGGAGTGACCTACAGCCAGAGTCTCTGCTACGTCGACTCCCACGGCGACTACCGCACCGACTGCTCCGGCTTCGTCGCGATGGCCTGGGGCATCGGCGGACGGGGCAGCGACTGGGCGACCGAGAACCTGTACCTGAAGACCACCCCGATCTCGGTGAGCCAGCTGCTTCCCGGTGATGCCTTACTGCGCAGCGTCGCCGACCCGAGCGAGGATCATGTGGCGCTGTTCGTCAGATGGTCCGACTCGGCTTACACCGAGCCGGTGATGCTGGAGGAGAGCGGCGGCGCGGGCCGCGCGGTCGAGCGCACCTGGACCTGGGGTTTCTCCGGTTACACCCCCGTGCGCTACGACAAGATCCTCCCCGATGATCCGCATGGCACGGTGTGGGATCGGACTCGTAGTGCCAGTGGTGTGTGGGCGTCCCACGCGGTCGAGATCGACACCAACCCGTCGATCACGCAGGTCGCGGCGGCGTCGTTGCCGAACGGCACGCTGCACGTGTTCACCCTGGTTCCCGGCAGCGGCACCTGGGAACGGGTGCGAAGCGCCAGCGGAACCTGGGCCGCCAGCGCCATCCACATCGACACCAACGGCTCCGTGACCGACATCGCCGCGGCCGGACTGCCGGACGGCACCCTGCACTTCCAGGGCCTGATACCCGGATCGGGGATCTGGGACAAGACCCGCAGCACCAGCGGAACGTGGTCCAGCGCCACCCACATCGACACCAACGGCTCCATCACCCGGATCGCCTCCGCCGCGCTGCCCGACGGCACGCTGCACGTCCAGGGTCTGATACCCGGCAGCGGAACCTGGGACAAGACCCGCAGCACCAGCGGAACGTGGTCCAGCGCCACCCACATCGACACCAACGGCTCGGTCATCGAGATCGCGTCGGCCGGACTGCCGGACGGCACGTTGCACTTCCAGGGCCTGGTACCCGGATCGGGGATCTGGGACAAGACCCGCAGCACCAGCGGAACGTGGTCCAGCGCCACCCACATCGACACCAACGGCTCGATCAGTTCCGTCTCCTCCGGCGCCCTGCCCGACGGCACGTTGCACGTGGACACCACCGCACCCGGCAGCGGTATCTGGCACCGCATCCGCAGCGCCAGCGGCGTATGGGCCGCATCCTCTGTCCACATCGACACCAACGGCGACGTCTTCACCACCTACACCACCGGACTACCCGACGGCACCCTCCACGTCGGCGGCATCCCCAACGTGGCCTGAGAAAGGAGCGCAGAGATGAGAATGCCCAAGCTCGCGCTGCTGGCGCTGGCCGCGACCGTCGCCATCCAGTTCGGCGGGTCAACCGGAGCGCTCGCCTCACCGAGCGACTACGACGTCACGGGAATTGACGTATCCCATTATCAGGGGACCATCGACTGGTCGTCGGTGGCGGGCGCCGGCATCGACTTCGCCTACGCCAAGGCGACCGAAGGGCTCAACTTCATCGACGCTTACTACAACGCCAATCGCAGCGGTGCCCGCAATGCGGGTATCTACTTCGGGGCATACGCCTTTGGCCGGCCCGACCAGGGCAGCCCCCGGACCCAGGCGGACAAGTTCATAGACACCAGTCTGTATAGCAGCGATGGGCGGACCCTGCCGCCGATGCTCGACATCGAGTGGCCCAAAGAGGGGCCAGCCTGTTACGGCCTTTCGGCGAACGCAATGGTCTCGTGGATCAGCCAGTTCGTGGACCAGGTCAGGGTCCGGACCGAACAGAAGGCAATGAGGTTGTCCAGGTACGCCATAACCGCCTTGAACATGTACGCCGTGGGCCGGTACCGGGCGACCAGGTGGGGCCTAAACGGCGCGTCGCGCCAGCGCTTGATGCAGTTGATGGTGCGCTGGCGCAGTTCGGGGTCGGCGCCGGTGGCGAGGTTGACGAGAATGTCCTCGATCATCTCCACGTCGGTGGTCTGGAACTTCTTGACCCGCCAGAACCGCTGCGGCGCCGGCTCCTCGGAGTCGGTGGTGGGATCGAACACGTAGTGGAACCAGCGCTGCGCCTCGGCGAACCGGCCGTTGCGGGACAGGTGGATGCCCACGGTCAGCGGCACGTGGTAGAACAGCTCCCAGTTGTAGACCGCGTACGCCCCATCGGTTTCGAAGTCCAGGTCCTTGACCGGGAAGGCGGTGTCGACCAGGCCGGTCGGGCCGTACTGGGACGCCAGCGGAGCATAGAAGGTGTACGCCCCGCCAGCGTTGACCCGCTCGGTGTCGGCCTCCTGCAGCCCGCGGACCGAGCCGCGCAGCAGGCGCCGGTGCAGCTGCTTGACGTACGGGTGGAAGTGGACGTCGAAGTCGTAGTCCAGGTCCCGCTTGGTGATCACGTGCAGGCGCCGCATGGCGATCAGCGAGTCGGTTGCCCTGGAAGTCGTGCTCGACCGCGTGGGTCAGCCCAGATCCGTCCAGGGTGATCACCGGCCGGCCCAGCAGGTTGCGTGCCAGCCCGGCCGGGTGGTCCTCGCCGAACCAGGTGGCGTGCACCAGCCGGCGCTGGTCGGCCGGGTCGTTCACCCAGGTGCGGGTGGCCCGGCGCAGCGCGTCCAGGACGAACTCGTGCGTGTAACCGCGGTCGTCCCAGACGCGGATCGGCACGCCGACGACGTCGGGCAGGGTCCACCGGGTGCCGGCGTCCGGGCTGTGCTGGACTACCGCCCGCCCAGCCAGGTCGTACTGCGAGGCGCGCACCACGATCCCGCGCGGGTCGGTCACCGACAGCACGCTGCCCTCGATGTCCAGCTCGGTCACGGTCTCCAGTGGCCCGTCCGGCCCAGCGTCGGCGATGCCGCGCACCGCCCGGCCAAAGCTGTCCATCCGCGACACCGCCGGGGTGCCGGCGTCCCGGGCGGCCAGCCAGGCGGCCCGGCGGTCCGGGTCGGCCGGCTCGGCCTCGGTGGCCGGGTCCGGGCTGCCGCGCTCGGCGTACCAGCGCGAGTCCTTGACGGTGTCGTTCGCGTCCCACGTCTCGGTCTGCCAGGGGTTGATGACCACCCGGGTGAAGGTGCCGTCGGGGTAGTCGGTGCGCACCAGCCGGCTGACCGAGTCGTAGTGCAGCACCGCGGTCACGCCCTGCTGCACGATGTCCGGCTCGTCCTCGTACGCGTCGGTGCCGCTGAAGTAGGGCTCGTACTGCTTAACCGGCATGCCCTTGTTGTCGTAGACGGCCCGGCCGGTGCCGACCCAGCGGAGTTGGCCGTCCTGGCCGGGCTCCACCTTGGACTTGGTCATCACGACCCGGCCGCTGCCGTCGGAGTAGGCGCGGGCCCGCTGCCACGGGGAGCCGGCGTCGCCGTGCCGCTCCCGCCGGCTGCCTTGCGACCAAGTCGGCACGCTCGCGGTGTGGTAGACGAACTCCGCACCCGGTAGCTGTTCGGGATCGCCCTCGCCGTCCTTGCCCCGGGTCCAGGTCGCGGTGACCCGGCCGAGGGCGTCGTAGCGGGCCTTGGCGCTGTTGCCGTTGGGGTCGGTAATGCGCACCGGGCCCAGCAGCCGGTAGTCGTTGTCCACCTGGGTCACCAGCACGTCGTACGGTGCGGTGCCGGACGCGCGCGAGGACACCGGCAGCAGGTGGTAGGCGTCGTACTGCACGCTGGACTCGTTGCCGAACGGGTTGACCACCGCTGTGGGCAGGTAGAACGCGGCCGGGTCGCGGTGCTGCACCCCGGAGGGGGATCCACCAGGCGCCATCGGCTTGCACGTAACCACCCTCGGCGAGCAGCTGATCGGTGACCCGCCCGCCGAACAGGCCGTCCACCTCAGCCGCCCAGTAGGCGATCTTGTAGGTCTGGTGGATGAGCGCGCGGGTGCCGATCTGGCCGAAAGGAAGCTCGGCGGTGAGAGCGTCGTTCCAGTAGCCGGTGCGGACCCACTCGACCAGCCGGGCGGCGCCGGGCTGGTCGGCCTCGGCGAGGGTGAACCGCGGCCCGGCCGGTGTCAGGCCGGTCACCTCGAACATGCTGGTCTCGACCGGTACGCCCAGCCGGTAGGCCGCGCCGCTGGTGGCGTGGACGACCTGGGTGACGGTGCGCAGCATCGCCAGCTTCTCTTGCTCGGGCAGTTGCGGCGTACGCCGGGGGTAGCCGATCGACACCGCCCGCCGGGCCACGTTGTACTCGTCGACCTCCAGCACGAGGTCGTGCTTGACCCGCGGGTCGGCCGGGTCACGCTCGTAGTGGTAGGTCAGCGTCTCAAGCAGGTGGTGGCGGAACACCGCCGGCCGGTCGCCGTCGGCCGGCGCCACCAGCATCACCCGGTAGCGCTGGTCGGCGACGGCGTAGGGCACGTCGGCGTTGGGGGCGCCGTCGTCGGCGTAGACCTCGCTGCGCAGCGGCAGGCCGGTCAGCGCCCGCAGCGCCAGCCGGTATTCGTCGGCGTCCAGGCCGGCGGGCAGCTCGCTGTCGCCGATGAGCGGATCGGTGGTGTTGTAGTCGTCCGCGAACGACACGGCCGCGCCGACGTGGTACCAGGTGCGGGTGCGCGCCGGCGGCCGGTGCAGCTCAGTCTCGCCGGCTTCGGAGAACAGCGGCACCGACTCCGCATCGGACTGTTCGACCAGGCCGAAACCGCGAAACTCGCGCTCGGCGGCGTCGTAGTAGCCGTGCCGGTAGTGGTAGCCGGAGACCAGGCGGGTGCGCGAGATATGGTCGAACGACTCCATCCGGGCCAGCACCTGCACCGGGAAGTGCAGCCGTGTCAGCCAGGGCTGGCCGGCGGCCCGGTCGGCCAGGTAGTGGCGGGTCGACGGCGCGTACACCAGCCGGATCTGCCCGCCGAGGTTGTTGGTGACCTGGCACAGCAGGTGCGGCTTGTGCCCGGCCGCCTCGGTCTCCGGCAGCCAGTCGCTGACCGCCCGGGACAGGTCGACGTAGCGCAGTGGGCGGGCGGCCTCGGCCGGGTGGGCCGACGACCACACCAGGCAGGCGGTGCCGCTGCCGAGCAGATCGACGACCTCGACGGTGCTCAAGTCGTCGACGTCCGGGAACGCGGCCAGCTCCGCCGGCGGGCCGAAGCCGTTGCCGGACCGGTTGAGCCAGAACCGGACCCGGTCGCGGCCCAGGTACAGCAGGTCGGTGGTGCCGGTGCCGTCGATGTCGGCGGTGCGCAGCCGGCCTGGCTCGAACAGGTCGGCCGCGTCGAACCACGGCGCGCCGGCCATGGTGACCTTCGCACCGAACCCGGCCGTGGCCGAGGTTGGGCCAGTAGCACACCGACCCGTTGCGGATGCGCACCAAATCGACGAGGCCATCGCCGGACATGTCGGCCAGCAGCAGCGCCTCGCGGCCATCGGTCGACAGCAGCGCCGGCCCGCGCTCCTCGTCGGCGGCGAGGGGCGTACGCCGCTGCGGTCCGAACCCGTCGCGGCCCAGCGAGTAGTGCTGCAGCAGCTCCTCGCCGTGCAGCAGCAGCACGTCGGTGCGCCCGTCGCCGTCGAGGTCGGCCGGGCGCAGCGCCGGGTCGTTCCACGCGATCGTCGCCCGGGAGGCGAACGGCCGGAACGGGCCCCAGCCGCCGTCGGTGCGCTCCTGGTAGCCATGGACGGCCGGCCCGTTGCGCACCAGCGCCCGGGCGCCGTCCCCGGCCAGGTCCAGCAGTGCGATCGAACCGCCGTCGGCGGCGATCGACGGCTGGGCGGGCAGCCGCTGCAGGGCGCCGAGCCGGCCGGCGCCGAGGTTGCGCCGGTAGAACCAGGCGCCGCCCTGCTGGGTCAGGGCGCCCGACAGGCCCTCGCCGTCGAGGTCGACCCAGTGGTAGGTGTGGTCGTCGACGCCGGCGGGCAGGTTCTGCGCCTCCACCGCCCGCACGGTCGAATCAGCGGCCGACCTGGTGTACTCGAACTCGACCGGCGGCACCGATTCGCTGGCGAAGGCGCCCTGCGACCACAGGTGGCCGGTCTGGGTCACCGCCACCAGGTGGCAGCCGGCCGGATCGTCGTCATAGGACAGGTCGGTGCTGCGGATCAGCCGTGGATTGGGCCCGCCGTCGTCGAACTCGGCGGGGAAGTCGTGGTACATCGCGATGCGGGTGCAGCGCTGCCGGGTGCGCACCTCGAACCCGGGCCGGCCGGTGCTGAACGCGTCCGGTCGCGGCTGGTACTCCAGCTCCACCAGGAAGTGGTCGCAGTAGTGGATGCGGTGCAGGTAGCGCTGCGGTTCGGGCCGGCCGCGGCGGTTGCGTTCCCACACCTGGTCGCCGGCGGGCACGGTCTCGGCGGCGTACTCGTAGGTGGCGACGTTGCCGCAGTCGTCGCGGACCTCCTCCAGCAGCCACTGGAACACCCGCGCCGGGTGGTCGGGGTCGGCGATGCGGGCGGTGCGCCCGTACACGCTGCGCACGTTGTCCGGGGTGACGGTACGCCAGAAGGTGTCGCCGTCGGCGCGCCGCAGCCGCTCGATACGGGTGAAGACGGACTGCACCCGTGGCCGGTACCGCGTGACCCGGTACGTGACGCCGTCGATGATCTCGTCCGGCAGGTTTTCGTCGCTTTCCACCAGGTCCTCGCCGCCGGAGAAAACGAACGTGTCGGCGTCGGTGTAGCGCGGCAGCCCCTTGTCGGTCTTGCGGGCGATCGACGCAATCGGCAGCGACCAGCCCATCCCGTACGCCGAATTGCCGGCGCCGGAGTCGTAGGCCAGGCCCAGCGCCGGGCCGAAGCCGCTGCGGCCGGGGCTGGTGAAGACCGGAACCTGCAGGGTGCCGCTGCCGCGGGCCGGGTTGACTGCGACCTTCTCCCCGATGCCGCGGATTGCCCCGCCACCCTTGGGCAACGCGGTTCTGGGCAGGAACGGCGCCTTCTCGCCGGGTTGGGCGGCCGATCCGGATGACTCGGGTGTTCCCTGCTGCGCCATGGCGATGACCGGTAGGACTGTAATCGGACGGTTACTGTCGGACTTCCGACGCTCGCGTAACCCTGGCAGCAGCAACCAAGCCATTGACCATTCGCCCGCCCACCGACGTTGTGATCAAGCTCCTCTCGCGCTGTTGAATCGGGCATTCCGCACGGCCATACCAGCGCGTGCCAGTGTGGCCGAAGTCCGCCCCGATGACGTTACGGACGGCGAATCGGCGAGGTTGTCATGCCCTCTATGGCTCTCGGCTGGCAGCACACAGCCAGCGGCACCACGCCGCGATAGGCGACACCTGGAGTGATCACTATGGTGCGTTGTCGCGCGACTACCACTCGACCAGCTTCCAGATCTCCGGCTGAAGGTGGCCCTCGGGCCCGCCGACCTGGGCGAAGATCGCGGCGGCCTGCTTCAGGTGGGCCATGGCCTCCTCGTGCCGTCCGGTCGCGTGCAGCAGGTCGGCGAGGTTGGAGTGCAGCGCCGCCTCGCGGTGGCGGTCGCCCTGCGAGGCGCACAGGGCCAGCGCGGTCCGCGTGAGGTCGAGGGCGTGGCCGAGGTCGCCGGCGGCGCGGCTGGTGAGGGCGAGGTTGTTCAAGGCGGCGATCCGCGCGCTGGGGTCGGGCAGCGTCTCGGCCAGGGCGAGGCTGCGCTCCAGGTGCTCGCGGCCGCCGGCCGGGTCGCTCGGCGCGAAGGCGGGCGTTGGCGGCCGGACTGTCCTCCCGGTCGAGCAGGGTTGATGCGGCGGCGAAGTGGCTGTCGGCCGCTGCCCAGTCGCCCGTGCGGTGGTGCAGCCCGGCGAGCTTGTGTTCCAGGCTCGCAAGGGTCAGGCCGTCCGCCTGTGCCGCGGCCGCCTCGTAGTTCAGCAGCGCGGGTCCGTACTCGCCGAGCAGCACATGGAGGTCGCCGACGGCCTGATGCAGGCCACCGGGGTCGGGATGGCCCAGCGCCAGGGCGGCCTGGTAGTGGGCCACGGCGTCGCGGTTGGCGTACAGCGCGGCGGCGCGCTGGCCGGCACGTGCGAACCACTCGGCCGCCTCGGCGTCTTGCCCGCCGAGCTGGAAGTGCCGGGCGATCGAGGCGGCCTGCGCCACGGCGGCGCGGCTGTGGCCATGGGTGGAGCCGCGGACGGGGCTGGCGAGGGCGAGCGCCACCCGTCGGTGCAGCAGCCGCCGTCGCGCCAGGCCGGCTTGCTCGTAGACCAGCATGCGCATCTGCTCATGGCCGAAGTCGTAGCTGGCGGCCGGACCGGTTACCGGCACCTCGTGGATCAGGCCCAGCCGCACCAGCTCCTCAAGCGCCCCGATCACCTCGTCGTCGCTGCGCCCGCTGGCCTTGCGCACCGCGTCGACGTCGAAGGAGCGGCCGATCACCGCCGCCGTGGTGAGGAGTTGCCAGGCGGCCTCCGAGACCTGCTCGAGCCGCGCCTGGAACAGCTCGCGGATGCCGGCCGTCAACGTGGGCAGGGCGCTTGCGTCATCGCCGTCCAGCACGCCGAGGTAGGCGATCAGCAGCAGGGGCAGGCCTTCGGACCGTTCGTACAGCTCGTCGGCCACACCCGCCCGCGCGGGTGCGACCATGCCGACCAGCTCGGCCACGGTGGACCGGTCGAGGCGTCCCAGCTCCAGCGAGGTCACGGTTCCGGCTTGCTGCGCCTGGGCGACCAGGCGGCGCAGGCGATGCCCGCGCGGGACATCCTCGCCGCGCCAGGTGGCCAGCAGCAGCAGCGGTGCGCGGTCCAAGCGGCGGACCAGGTAGCCGACCACGTCGAGGGTGGCGTCGTCGGCCCAGTACGCGTCGTCGAGGACGACTACGCCCGGCCGCGGGCCGCTCACCGCGGCGAGCAGCGTGCGGTAGAGCCCTTCCATGAAGCGGCCCTGTGCGCCGGGGGCGTCCGGCGCGGCAGCGAGCGCCGCGTCGGGCAGGAGCGGGGCCAGCTCGGGCAGGAGCCGGGCGGCCTCGGCGAGCCAGGGCGGATCCAGGTCACTGACCCTGGCAGCGCCGCGTGGCGCTGCCAGGGCGGCGCGCAGCCCGTCGGTGAGGGGCCCGTAGGCCAGGCGCTCCCCCTCATAGCAGCGGCAGGCGAGCGCCTGCCCGCCCGCGGCCATGACGTGTGCCGCGAACTCATCGGCCAGCCGCGTCTTGCCGATGCCCGCCTCGCCGGTGAGCGCGACCATTCGGCCCCGGCCGTGCCGCTGCACCGTTGCCCAGGCGTCCAGCAGCGCGGCCCACTGCTTGGCACGCCCGACCAGCGGGACCGGGGCCCGACCGCCGCCGGGCGGTGCCGGCTCAGGCTCAGGGCGGCTCGTCGGCGTACCTGCCGACCCGGCGGATGTGGTGGTTGCGGCGGGCGGCGTGGGCGGCGAGCCGGCGCGGTCCTCGACGACCGCCTGGTACAGGGCGGTGGTCTCCGCGAGGGGTGCCACACCGAGTTCCTGGTTGAGGACGCGGACGCAGACGCGGTACTGGCGGATGGCGGCGGCGCGCTGGCCGCTCCACGCGTACAGGCGCATGAGCTGCCGGTGTGCGGGCTCGTGCAGGGGATCCAGCGCAAGCCACCGCTCGGCGGCGGTGACCGCCGCGTCCCAGCGCTTCTGGACGGCGTGCGCGGCGACCAGCCGCCGCAGCGCGCCGGCCAGCTCCCGGCGCAAGGTCGCGGCCTGTGCGAGCTGCCAGTCCTCGAACTCCGGTGCGTCCCGCAGCGAAAAGCCGGCCAGGAAGTCGCCGCGATGCAGCGCGACCGCCTCGACGAGCGGCCCGGTGCACACCGGGCACGCCCGATCCGGTTCGTGTCCATGAGTGTCGCAGGAGGCCACCAGCTGCCGGAAGCGGTGCACGTCGAGGTCGATCGCCGGCGTCCGCAGCTCCAGCACCGTGCGGTCGGCGACGATGACCTGGGCGGCGCCGGCGATGCCCAGGGCGTGGTTGAGCACGGAGAGCGTGCGGCGCAACGCCGCCCGAGCGTGGGCCTCGTCCCCCTCCGGCCACAGCAGCGCGGCCAGCTCGTCGCGCCCGTGGCGCCGCTCACCGCAGGCCAGGTAGGCGAGCAGCCCGAGCGCCTTACGGGTGTCGACCCGCAGTGCCGCACCGCCCACCTCGATGCGTGGCGGCCCGAGCAGTTCCAGCCGGAGCCGGATCACGCCCATCTGCTCCTCTCTCCGGTCCTCAGCCCGGCCGTCTCTTGACCGTAACGCTGCGTCGTAGCGTTTTCGGGACGACGCCCGGCTAGAACTACGGCCGGAGCTTTCGAGACGACGCACGTGCGGTGTTGAAGACTCGCGCCTGTGTTGGTGGTCCAAGTCATGTTCTTGGCGTCCCCGGTGGCTCCCCAGGAAAAGGGAGTTCTACGTCATGAAATCTGTCTACAGAGTCCTGGCCTACCTGATCGCGGCCGAGGTCGTCGTGCAGGCGATGGCGATGGTCTACGCCATCGCCGGGCTTGGTAAGTGGGTTGATAGCGGTGGAGTGTTCGACAAGTCGGTCATGGAGAGCAACCAATCGGCGTTCCCCGAGGTTATCGGCCTCCTGATCCATGGCGTCAACGGGATGATGATCATCCCGTTGATCGCGCTGCTACTGCTGATCTCCTCCTTCTTCGCGAAGATCCCCGGCGGGGTGAAGTGGGCGGGCCTGGTGCTGCTGGTCGTCGTGGTGCAGGTCAACCTGGGTCTGTTCGGCCACGCCGTCCCGGCCGTGGGCGCCTTGCACGGCCTCAACGCGCTGCTGCTGTTCAGCGCGGCCCTCCACACCGCGCGCCGTCGTCGTGTCGTGACCCCGAGCCCGGCTGTCGAGGCGGAAGTGCCGGCGACAACGGCGGCGTGAGGTGCTTCAGATGCTCCGCATACCTCGGATGAACCGGCGGGTCCGCCTCGTCGCGGCGTGCGCCGCGACCACCGCCGTCCTCGGTCCGCTGATCTGGCTGTGGCAGGCAAGCCTGCTGCCAGACGCCTACTCCGTGACCGACATGGGGTACGCCGACTACGGCGGCGGCCCGGTCGCCGGCTCGATGACGCATGTCGGGCATGGTGCCCACCGGATGGCCGGGCACGGCGTCGGGTCGCTGACGGCTGACCCGCGCCGCCCGGCCGACGTCGCGGTCACTCTGACCGCCCGCAGGCAACGATTCCCGTTGCCCTCGGGCCGCGTCGTCGACGGGTACACGCTCAACGGCCAGTCGCCCGGCCCCGTCATCCGGGCCACCGCCGGGCAGCTGGTGCAGGTGCGGCTGGTCAACGAGTCGGTGTCCGAGGGCGTCACGTTGCACTGGCACGGCGTGGATGTCCCTAACGCGGCGGACGGGGTCGCCGGGGTCACCCAGGACGCGGTCGGTATCGGCCGGGAGTTCACCTACCGGTTCGTCGCCGACCAGGCGGGCACCTTCTGGTACCACTCGCATCAGGTATCCCACAAGCAGGTCAGTGGCGGCCTGCTCGGCGCCCTGGTGGTGACGCCGCCGGCGCGGCCCGCCGGCGTGGTCGACGTCGTGGCGCTGGTGCACCTGTACCGCGGAGCCCGCACCGTCAACGGCCGCGAGGGCGACATCCGGGTCGAGGCGCCGCCCGGCGGACGGGCGCGGGTGCGGGTCATCGACACCGAGAACGGCCCGATGTCGGTGTGGGTCGCCGGTGCGCCGTTCCGGCTCGTCGCCGTCGACGGAACGGACCTGAACGGGCCCTCCCCCGTCCAGAACACCGCGGTGCTCGTCACCGCCGGCGGGCGCGCTGACGTCGAGGTGACCATGCCGGCGGACGGTTCGCCGGTCCGGGTCCACCTCGGCGGTTCGGCCGCCGTGGTGCTCGGTTCGAGGTCGTACGACGTACCCGCGGTCCCCCGGCCGAAGGCGACGCTCGACCTACTCTCCTATGGCACCACGGCACCGCTGGGGTTCGACCCGCAGAGACCCGATCGACGGTTCCGGTACGACATCGGCCGCCGGCCCGGTTTTCTGGACGGGCGCCCCGGGATCTGGTGGACCGTCAACGGCCACCTGTTCCCACACGTGCCGATGTTCATCGTCGCGGAGGGCGACGTGGTGCGCATGCGCATCGCCAACCACAGCGGCGCGGTCCATCCGATGCACCTGCACGGGCACCACGCGGTGGTACTCAGCCGCAACGGGATGCCCGCCACCGGCAGTCCCTGGTGGGTGGATTCGCTCAACGTCGGCAATGGCGAGTCGTACGAGATCGCCTTCGTCGCCGACAACCCCGGCATCTGGATGGACCACTGCCACGACCTGCCGCACGCCACCCAGGGGCTCGTCACCCACCTGATGTACGAGGGAATCACCACACCGTTCGCCGTGGGCGGGACGGCCGACAACGAGCCCGAGTGAGCATCTGCGGCGTCGTAACGTTTTGGGGACGATGCCCAGCTAGAACTGCGGCCGGAGGTTTCGAGATGACGCGACCCGCGAACGGGAGCCGACGTTGGAGCCGGTGGCGCCCGACGCTCCCCGCAAGGCCGGCCGACCCGCGAGCGCCGGTCCCCGATCCGGCGAGCACAGCGGACGGATCCGGGCCCGAGCCCGCGGTGGTGGAGCTGGACATCGCCCCCAACGATCCCCTGCTCGCCTACTTCACCGGCGGGCACGGCACCGTCGACCTGGACGGGCTCGAACTGGACTCCCCGGCGCTCGCGGCGCTGCGCGCCGAGGGCACGCGCCTGGCCGTACCGCTGGTGAGCCAGGGCGAGCTGATCGGCCTGCTGCGCCTCGGGCCGCGCCGCAGCGAGCAGGACTACTCGTACGACGACCGCAAGCTCCTCGACGACCTGGCCACGCATGCCGCCCCGGCCATCAGGGTGGCGCAGCTCGTGCGCCAGCAGCAGGTCGAGCTGCGCCAGCGCGAGCGGATCGAGCAGGAACTCAAGGTCGCCCAGCTCATCCAGCAGCAGTTCCTGCCCCGCGAGCTGCCCGACCTGCCCGGCTGGCAGGTGGCCGCCCACTACCAGCCGGCTCGATCGGTCGGCGGAGACTTCTACGACTTCATCGAACTGCCCGGCGGGCAGGCCGGGATCGTGGTGGGCGACGTCGCCGACAAGGGCGTGCCTGCCGCGCTGGTGATGGCGACCACCCATTCGGTGCTGCGGGCCGAGGCGCCGCGGCTGGTCAACCCCGCAGAAGTGCTGGAGCGCGCCAACGAGCTGTTGATCGACGAGATGCCCCCGTACATGTTCGCCACCTGCCTGTACGCGGTCCTCGACCCGGCAAGCGGCCGGCTGCGCTTCGCCAACGCCGGCCACAACCTGCCCTACCTGCACAGCCAGGGCGAGGTCACCGACCTGCGCGCCACCGGCATGCCGCTTGGGCTGCTGCCCGGCATGCGCTACGAGGAACGCGAAGCGACCCTTCAGCCCGGCGACCGCCTGCTCCTGCACTCCGACGGGTTGGCCGAGGCGCACGCGCCCGACCGTCAGATGTTCGGTTTCCCGCGGCTCGCCAAGCTGTGCGCCCATCCGGGCAGCGGCGAGGCCCTGATCGACCGGCTGCTGGCCGAGCTGGCCGGGTTCACCGGGCCGGGCTGGGAGCAGGAAGACGACATCACCCTGGTCACCCTGCAACGCCTTGGCGGTACAGCCACGCCGCGGGTCCTCGACGAGTTCACCGTGCCGAGCGAGGCCGGGGCCGAACGGGGCGCGGTCGAGCGCGTGGCGGCCGCGGTGGCCAGGCTCGACCTGCTGCCAACCGCGCGCCTGGAGCAGCTCAAGACGGCTGTGGCCGAGGCGGTCATGAACGCCGCCGAGCACGGCAATCGGCACCAGGCCGAGCTGCCCGTCGCGGTCCGTGTGACCGCCTCGGTGGCACTCCTGGAGGTGGCCGTCACCGACCAGAGCGGCGACCGGCCGATCCCCGACGCCACCGAGCCCGACCTGGACGCCAAGGTCGCCGGCCGGCAGACCCCCCGCGGCTGGGGCCTGTTCCTGATCCGCAACATGGTCGACGAGCTGCGCACCTCCGGCGACGGCGCGCACCACACGGTCCACCTCGTCATGCACCTGCGCGGTCACCGCGCCGCCGGAGAGGGAGCGGAGGCAACCGATGGCAACCAATGAGCTGGCCGTGGCGGTTCGATACCACGCTAACGTGGCCGTCCTCGACCTCGCCGGCGACATCGACCGCGACGCCGACGCCCCGCTCCAGCGCGCCTACGACCGGGCGGTCGGCGACGGCGCGACCACGGTGCTGCTGAACTTCGCCGGAGTCGACTACATCAACTCAACCGGCATCGCCGTGATCGTCGGCCTGCTCGCCCGCGCCCGCAGAGACCGCCGCCCGATCAGCGCCTTCGGCCTGGACGAGCACTACCGCCGAATCTTCACCATCACGCGGCTATCCGACTTCATCGGGCTCTACCCCGACGAGGACAGCGCCGTCGCCGGCAGATCCGCGGCGGCAAGCAACCCTGACGTCCGCGCAGCGGAAGGAGCCTCCGAATGAACCCCGAAGACGCCACCATGGCAGTCCGCGCGGTGACCGACCGGGTGAGCGTGCTTGACATCCACGGCGATGTCACCGCCGCCAGCGAGCACGCCCTCAGCGACGCCTACGCCAAGGCGAGTACCCCCACGACCAGGGCGATCGTGCTGAATTTCACCGCGCTCGAGTACATGAACTCTGGCGGCATCGGAATGCTGGTCACGCTGCTGGTCCGCGCCAGGCGGCAGCGCCAGAGGCTGCTCGCCTACGGCATCAACCAGCACTACCGCCAGATCTTCGAGCTGACCCGCCTGGACGAGGCGATCGGCATCCACGACACCGAGACCGCGGCGCTGGCCGCCGCGGACGCCCCTGAAGGGCGACCCTGACAAGGAGCGCACCATGAGCGCCGTACCCGAACCGCCCGAACTCGCCTCCCGCGACGCCGCCTACTGGGCCAAGCAGGTCACCCGACTGCAGCTCGGCGAGGTACCCCCCGAAGCCGTCAACCTCAACGTCACCGGCAAACGGGTGGTCGGCCCGATCCAGGGCTTCGGCAAGCTGTGGCAGAAGACCTACCGCGTCGAACTGCGCGACATCGACGTCACCTCAGCCGAGGTGATCGCCACCTGGAAAGAGCGGTTCGGCAGCTTCTGGCCCTCCTCCGCCCATTTCTACGGCCCGCTCACCAGCGTCGCCCCCGGCGATGTCGCCCTGCTCAACCTGTCGGTCGGCGGTGGCTTGAAGCTGTCCACCGGGATCCTGGTGCTGTACGCCGACGAGGAGTCTTTCACCTTCATGACCCCCCAGGGGCACATGTTCGCCGCTTGGATCACCTTCAGCGCCGCCCAGGGCGACGACAGCGGCACCGCGGCGCAGATACAGGTGCTGCTGCGCGCCAACGACCCCCTGTACGAGCTCGCCATGCCGCTTGTACTCAAGCCCATGGAGGACCGGTTCTGGCGGCAGACCCTCACCAACCTCGCCAGCCACCTCGGCGTGGCCGCACCGGTGGTGACCACCACCACGGTGTGCGTGGACCGGCGCCGGCAGTGGCGCAACGCCGGCAACGTATGGCACAACGCCGGGATCCGCTCGGTGCTGCACGCGCTCGGCACCCCGCTGCGTTCGCTTCGGCCGCGCCGGGGCCGGCCGGCGAACGGCGGGCCGGACCCCGCGGGCGGTCCTGATGCGAGCGGCTGAGCCCGGGGCCGGCGCCCACGACCGCGGCGTCGACGCGGTGGTCGTCGGCGCCGGCCCGAACGGCCTGGCCGCCGCGATCACCCTGGCCCGCGCCGGCCGATCGGTGTTGGTCCTCGAGGCCGCGGCGACCCCTGGGGGCGGCTGCCGCAGCGCAGAGCTGACCCTGCGAGGGTTCCGCCACGACGTCTGCGCCGCGGTTCACCCGCTCGCGCTCGCCTCGCCGTTCTTCCGCGAGCTTGCCGCGCCGCTCGCCCGCCACGGGCTGGAGCTGCTGCAACCATCCGCGGCGCTCGCACACCCGCTCGACGACTCGTCCGCGGCGGTGCTCGAGCGATCCGTCGAAGCGACCGCCGGATCGCTCGGCCAGGACGGCACCGCCTGGCAGAAGCTCCTCGGCCCGCTCGCCGACCACGGGACCGAGCTGGCCGAAAGCCTCCTCGACCCGCTGCGGGTGCCGCGCCACCCGCTGCTGCTCGCCCGCTTCGGGCGCGACGCCGCCCGCCCGGCCACGCGGCTGGCCACCGCACGCTTCCGCGGCCCGCTGGCCCGCGGGCTGCTCGCCGGGCTCGCCGCGCACGCGATGCTGCCGCTGCAACGCCGGCCTACCGCTGGATTTGCGCTCCTGCTGGCCGCGCTCGGCCACGCGGTCGGCTGGCCGGTGGTGCGTGGCGGCTCGCAGGCGCTCACCGACGCGCTCGTCGCTCACCTACGTGAGCTGGGCGGCGAGCTGCGCTGTGGCCACGAGGTCCGGTCGCTTGCGGAGCTGCCACAGGCTCGCACGGTCCTGCTCGATGTGACCCCACGCCAGTTCCTGCGCATCGCCGGCGACCGGCTGCCCGCCGGCTACCGGCGGCGGTTGGCGAGCTACCGCTACGGGCCGGGCGTGGTCAAGGTCGACTGGGCGCTGGACGGGCCCATCCCGTGGAAGGCGTCCGGCTGTGACCAGGCCGGTACGGTCCACCTCGGCGGCACCCTGGACGAGGTCGCCGCCGCTGAGGCGGCCGTCGGCCACGGCACCCATCCCGAGCGCCCCTTCGTGCTCCTGGCCCAGCCGAGCCGGCTCGACCCCACCCGCGCACCGCAAGGCCGCCACACCGCCTGGGCCTACTGCCATGTCCCGCACGGCTCCACCCTCGACCCGGCCGTCACCGCCGACCGCATCCAAGCGCAGGTCGAGCGCTTCGCGCCCGGCTTCGGCGACCGCGTCCTCGCCCGGGCCGTCCGCGGCCCCGCCGAGCTGGAGCGCGACAACGCCAACTATGTCGGCGGCGACATCAACGGCGGCCTGCAGGATCTCCGCCAGTTCATCACCCGCCCGGTCGCGAGGCTCACCCCCTGGGCCACTCCGCTGGACGGCGTCTACCTGTGCTCCTCATCCACCCCGCCCGGCGGCGGCGTCCACGGCATGTGCGGCCACCTCGCCGCCCGCGCCGCGCTGCGCCGGAATCTGGGCTGATCGACAGCGGTACCGGAGGTGATCTGATGCGTCGACGATTACCGAGGCGGAGCCCAGGCACCGCGCCGAGAAGGCCGCGCCGGTGGCCGGCGTGGCTGGCGTGGACGCTGTGGGCGCTGGTCATGCTCGCACTCGCCGCGGTCCGCTGGTCCGATCACCTGCTCCGCCAGGCCGGTCGGCCTGACCTGGTGCAATGGGATGCGCGCCCCGTGCTCGCCACGGTGAGCGCGGCCACCGTCGGCGTGGTGCTCGCCGGCCGCCGGCCCCGCCACCCGGTGGGCTGGCTGCTGCTCGCCTCCGCCCTGTCCCTCGTCGCCACCGGGGCCGCTGCACAGTATCTGACCTGGGGGCTGCTGGTCCGTCCCGGGACGCTGCCAGGTGCCCGCTACGCGGCCCTGTACTTCCCCGCCACCGCGTTCACGACGCTGATCCTGCTCGGCTTCGTCCTGCTGCTTACCCCCACCGGGTCGCTGCCCTCGCCCCGCTGGCGCTGGTGGGCCAGGGCCATGGTCGCCGTACCGGTCGCGTTGCTCGTGGTGGGGACGCTGGCGCCCTGGTCGTTGGACCCCTACGACCAGGCGGTCGGCGGCCCGTTCGACTTCCGCGGCCTCGGCGGGGTCCTGCTGGTCGCCAACCAGATGGCCCTGGCGGTCACCAACCTCGCCGTACTGGTCGCCGCCGGCTCGCTGGTGGTGCGCTTCCGCCGCGCCCGCGGGGTGGAGCGCCAGCAGCTGCGCTGGGTGGCGTTGGCGGCGGCCCTGGTGGTGCTGGCGGCCGTGGTCGTCCTGGCCGCCCTGGCGATGGGTGCCACGGACGTGGTCACCTGGGCGGTCAGTGTCGGCCTGGTGGCGCTGCCGCTGGCGCTCGGCGCGGCGATCCTGCGGTACCGGCTGTATGACCTGGACCGCGTCATCAGCCGCACGCTGGCCTACGGGCTGCTCACGGTGCTGCTGGGCGGCGGCTACGCCGGAGTGGTCCTGGGCCTCGGCCAGCTCCTCGGCAGGCAGTCAAGCCTGGTCGTGGCCGGCGCGACCCTGGCGGTGGCCGTTGTGTTCCTGCCGGCCCGCCGCCGCGTCCAGCACATGGTGGACCGGCGCTTCAACCGGCGCCGCTACGACGCGGCCCGCACCATCGAGGCGTTCGCCGCACGGCTGCGCCAACAGATCGACCTCGACGCGCTCACCGCCGAGCTCCTCACCGTGGTCGACCAGACCATGCAACCCATGTCGGGCTCGCTGTGGCTACGACCCACCCCCGGACAGCAACCTCCACCGACGCGGGCGGCGTCGCCGCCGGCAACCTCACTGACCCGTGATCCGCCACGCACTGAGGCGGCGGTACCGGAGACGAGCCGCGTGCGGCGAGGACAAAGGCGATGACCGCCGCCACCCGGGCCAGGCCACGCCGGTGGTCGCGGGTGTCGGCATGGGCGCTGTGGGCGCTGGTCATGCTCGGCATCCCCGTGGCCGTCTGGTTGAACCACCTGCTGCGCCAGGCCGGCCGATCAGACCAGGCAGGATCGAACGTCGACACCATCATCTATCTGCTGGCGGCGGTGAGCGCGGTGACGGTCGGCGCGGTGCTGGCCAGCCGCCGACCGCGCCATCCAGTGGGCTGGCTGCTGCTAGCACTTGGGCTGTGGTTCACCTACGGGTATGCAAGCTACGCACTGCTGGCCTGGCGTGGGGCGCCGACCGCCGTCGGCTCCGCGGCCAAGGACGTCGGGTTCTTTTGGATGGCGGCGTGCATCGGCTTCATCCTGCTGCTCACCCCGACCGGAAGGTTGCCCTCGCCGCGCTGGCGTTGGTGGGCCAGGGTCGCGGCGCTCGCGGTGATGGTGGGGTTGCTGTCGTCGGTGCTAGGGCCGCTCACCGAGCCCGACCAGTCGGTCGCCGACCTGGTCGCCGTCCGCGCCTTGGCTGTATGGCTGCCGGTCGTGCGTGGTGTGACCTTTGCGATCGCCGGGCTTGCCATCCCGATCGGCGCCGCCTCGCTGGTGGTGCGCTTCCGCCGCGCTCGCGGGGTGGAGCGCCAGCAGTTGCGCTGGCTGGCGGTAGGGGCGGCTCCGGTGGCGGTGGCCGTGCTGGCCATCGCGGCTCTCGTGCTGGCCGGCAACGAGGTCTCGTTCGGCTGGTTCGTCGGTGTCTGCCTGGCGGTCCTGCCGGTCGCGATCGGCGCGGCGATCCTGCGCTACCGGCTCTACGACCTGGACCGCATCATCAGCCGCACGCTGGCCTACGGCCTGCTCACGGTGCTGCTCGGCGGCGGCTACGCCGCAGTGGTCCTGGGCCTCGGCCAGCTCCTCGGCAGGCAGTCAAGCCTGGTCGTGGCCGGCGCGACCCTGGCGGTCGCCGGAATGTTCCTGCCCGCCCGCCGCCGCATCCAGCAGGTGGTCGACCGCCGCTTCAACCGGCGCCGCTACGACGCGGCCCGCACCATCGAGGCGTTCGCCGCACGGCTGCGCCAACAGATCGACCTCGACGCGCTCACCGCCGAGCTCCTCACCGTGGTCGACCGGACAATGCAACCCATGTCGGGCTCGCTGTGGCTACGACCCACCCCCGAACAGCACCACCCGACGACCCGCGCGACACCGCCGCCCGGCAACAACCTTCACCGAGCGAACACCAACAATTGAATGCCCGCGATGGCACGATCCCGACCTCGACCCATCCGATCCGCCGCGCTCGCTCGTGCTGCTCGCGGCAGTGGTCGCCGTGAACGCCGCCAACCGCGCCACCGGCCGGCTGCCGCGGACCTCGATACCCGCCTTCACCCGGGCCTGCGAAGGTTGTTTGGCCCGCCGCCTTCGAACCTCTCCCAATGATCTTTCGGAGCCGGTGAACACAAGGAAACAACGTAAGAGACTCTGACGACCCATTGCCCGAGCCGAATCAGGCGCGCACAAGAGATCAAATACTTGAAGGTTCGCCTCTGCCCGGGGCACCTCAAAGATCTACAAAAACTAGGCGTGATTGGTCGACGTCTGGTTATGGAGGCATCCGTCGCGTTGCCATGACGGGACACGTCTGGCACTGCCTCCTTGGGAAGCGGGGCAGCGACCCGACCGAGTTGGGCGGCTTTCGCCGTTGCCACGTTGACGGCCCATCTCGTTGCGAATCGTTCGTCTAGCGTGGACCTCATGGACGGACATGCCGCAGAGGTGGCCGCGTTGCGCGAGGCGGTGCTGCGCGGCCCTGGACAGACCGACGCGGACACCCGCCGGGCGGCGTACGAGGGACGGGGGCTGGACGGGGTTCTCGGCGCGTACGCGCGGAAGGTCCGCGAGTCGGCCTATCGCGTCACCGACCGCGACGTGACCGCGCTGAAGGCGGCCGGGTACGGCGAGGACGCCATCTTCGAGATCACCTTGGCCGCGGCCGTCGGCATGGCGGCGCACCAGCTTGAGGCCGGCCTGCGGGCGCTGCGCGAGGCGGGCTGAGATGCGGCTGGAGGTGCTCGACCGGGGTCACCGCCTACGGGCGCGGGTAGCCCTGCGGCTCATCCGCCTGCTCGGGCGTACCGAGCCGGACCCGGTGGCGAAGACCGTGCTGTACCGCCCGGCGGTGTTCGGTCGGCCGTGGGGGCGGCTGATCCGGTCTATCATGCGCGGCCCGTCGGAGTGGAGCCACGGTGAGCGGGAGCTCATCGCCGCGCACGTCTCCCGGCTGAACGAGTGCCGGTTCTGCCACGGGGTGCACACCGGTACCGCGTCGATGCTGCTCGGTCCCGCCGTGGTGGAGCGGCTCGACCGCTGGCGCGAGGGGGAGTTCGACGAGCGGCTCGCCGCGACGTTCGCGTTGCTGGAGCGGGTCACCCGCACGCCCGACGAGCTGCGGCCGGGCGATGTCGCCCGCGTGCGGGCCGCCGGGGTGTCCGCCTCGGGCGTGGCCGACGCGCTGTACATCTGCTTCGTTTTCAACACCGTGAACCGCTTGGCCGGCGCGTTCGGCTACGACTGGGCGACCGAGGTGGACCGGGTGCGGCTGGCCGCCGGGCTCAACCGGATGGGCTACCGGATTCCCGGGTTCCTGCTGCGCTGAGGACCGGGGCGGGTCCGGACGGCTCGAACCGCGGCGCCGCCCGGCTACGGCCAGCGGTCGAACGGGCGATGGGGCCGGTTCTCCGACGGCGGGATGATTGCCCCGGCCAAGGCGCTGCGACGGTAGGAGACGCGGTGCGACGCATAGCCCGGGTCGCCGCCATCACGGCGATCGCCGCAGTCGCGACAGTGGTACTGGCGGCTGCGCCCGCCTACGCGGGCACATTCGGCACCCTGAACTTCGGGACGGCACCGGTCGGCTCGTCGAGTGCGCCGCAGTCGGCCAGCATTCCCCTGACCACCACGGTCGGCGCGGTGCGCACGCAGCTCGCCGCGGCGATCGACGCCACCACGTTCACCGACATCAACCTCGTCCTGGTCGTGGTGACCGCCGACGAGCAGCGCCGGGTCGCCCAGGACGCGCTGGCCCGCCTCGCCGACGACCAGGTGCTGGGCTACCGGATCGACACCGCCACGCTTGAGCACGGCACCGACTTCAGCCTGGGCGGGGACTGTGTCGGAGCGGACGGGGCAATAGTCGCCGCCTGCACCCTGACGGCGGTGTTCACCCCGACGGTCGACGGGCAGCGGGTGGACGGTGTCGACGTCGGCATCACCCTGACCGTCGGCGTAGCCGCGGTTGTCGACGCGCTGGCCGCCTGTCGGTGCCGAATATTGCATCCACGCAGCTCAGAAGCTTGGTGAACTCGTCGAGGAAGCCGTCCAAGCGATCCTGTGGATCGCCGCTGTCAACGCCCGGAGATCACCGAAACCTGGGTGCCATGATGAGCCATCGTGCTGCTGCGACTGCCCTACCTGGCACTCACGAGCGTGTTCGCCTTCATACGGCTGCTGCCGACGAGCGACACCAACAAGGACATCGAGATCTTGATGTTGCGCCATCAACTCGGCGTACTGCAACGTCAGATCGACAAACCCCGCCTCGCCCCGCTTGACCGCGCGTTCCTCGCCGCCCTCCTCCACCGGTTGCCCCGCCCCAGACTGCGACAGCTCCACCTGATCGTCTCCCCCGACACCGTCCTACGCTGGCACCGCGACCTGCTACGCCGCCGCCACGCCAAGGCATCCCGCCCGAAACGGCCCGGCCGGCCACCCACCCGCCGCAGCGTCCATGCCCTCGTCCTGCGCCTGGCAAGGGAGAATTCCAGTTGGGGCCACAGACGCATCCACGGCGAAATGGCCGCCCTCGGCATCAAGGTCGCCCCCTCCACCGTTTGGGAAATCCTCCAGCGCAACGGGATCGAGCCCGCGCCCCAGCGCGACCACCAGACCTGGGCCGCGTTCCTGCGCGGCCAAGCACAGGCGATCCTCGCCGCCGACTTCTTCGAATCCCGGACCCTGACCGGCGCGCGGCTGTACGTGTTCGCCGTCATCGAGCACGCCACCCGCCGCGTCCGCGTCCTCGGTGCCACCGCCCGCCCCACCGCCGCCTGGACCACACAACTGGCCCGCAACCTGGTCATGGATCTCCAGGACACAGTGCCACCGTGAAGTACCTGATCCGCGACCGCGACAGCAGGTACACGGCCGCCTTCGACGCGGTCTTCGAAGACGAAGGCGTCGCCATCGTGAAGACCGGTGTCCGCGTCCCGCGCATGAACGCGATCATGGAACGCTGGGTGCGCTCATGCCGAGCCGAACTCCTCGACCGCACCCTGATCGTGAACCAGGCCCACCTCCGGCACGCGCTCCGCGAGTACGAAACCTTCTACAACCAACACCGGACCCACCGCGCGCTCCACGCCGCGGCGCCCCTGCGCCCGCTGCCCCAACCGATCACCGAACCGGAACGACTTGACCACCTCGACATCCGACGACGCGACCGACTCGCCGGCATCCTCCACGAGTACCGACACGCCGCCTGAGCTGTATGGATGGGATTTCCGGCACCCACAGGGTGCGGAGTGATCCGTACCTGCCCCTGTCACTTACCTGCCCGGGTCCGGCCGTGTCGGTTGATCGCTGTTGTTTGCGGCTGGTTCTCGGGTGCTCCAGCTGGCGAGGAAGGCGAGTGCCTGCTCGGTGGGGCTGGCGGGTTCGTAGGTGTAGGTGATGATGGTCAGGCCGGGGTCGCCGGGTAGGTGAAGGGCTTCGCCGGTGAGTTCGAGATCGCCGGCGATCGCGTGGTGCATGATCTTGGTCGCTGTGTAGTGCAGTTTCACGTTGTGGGCGGCCCACCAGGTACGGAACTGTTCGCTGCGGGTGCTGAGCTCGCCGATCAGGTCGGTGAGGGCGCGGTCGTACGGGTTGCGGCCGGCCTCGGTGCGTAGAGCGGCGACGCTATCTGCGGCGACGGTCGCCCACTCGCGGTAGAACTGCTGCGAGCGCGGGTCGAGGAACAGATACCGGGCGAGGTTGAAGCCACCGCCGTTGCCGTAGGCGTCGGCGAACAGGGCATGGCCGAGCCGGTTGGTGGCCAGGATGTCCATGCGTGCGTTGCGGGCGTAGGCCGGTGCATGGATGGTATCGAGGATGCGCTGCACTCCCTGGCGTACGCCGGCGCGGCTCGGCGAGCGCCGCGCCGGCCGGCGCGCGGCTGCCTGCTCGGAGCTGTTGGCCGTGTCGGCCAGGTCGAACAGGTGCGCGCGTTCGGCCTCGTCGAGCTGCAGGGCACGGGCGAGGGACTCGAGTACCGGATGGGAGACGCCGGTCAGGTTGCCGCGTTCGAGGCGGGTGTAGTAGTCGGTGCTCATCCCGGCGAGCATCGCGACCTCTTCGCGACGCAGTCCTTTGACCCGCCGCTTGCCGCCGAAGAACGGAACCCCGGCCTGTTCGGGGGTGAGCCGTTCCCGGCGGGTGGTGAGGAAGTCGCGGACCTCGTCCCGGTTGTCCATGTCGTCGACCGTACGACGAGCTCGGTCGCGGGAGGGAGGGTCTGGCATTACCGGGGAAGACCGTCACTGCCTCCCGCACCGGAAATCAGGTTTCGTGGACTCAGCGGGAGGAACCCATCGAATGCCCGCAGCGCACCTGGGGTGGCGTTACACCTCGACCAGCGAAGGACGTCATCGTGGCCGCACAGAACCGTCTGATCACGCTTAACAACGGCGTTCAGATGCCGATCCTCGGGTTCGGTGTCTTCCAGGTCCCCGAGGAGCAGACCGAGCAGGTCGTCTCCGACGCCCTGGCCGCCGGCTACCGAGCGATCGACACCGCCGCGTCGTATGGCAACGAGGAAGCCGTCGGCCGGGCGATCGCCAAGAGCGGCATCCCGCGTGAGGAGTTGTTCGTCACCACCAAGATGTGGATCCAGCACACCGGTGAGGACACCGCCAAGCGCGAGTTCGACCAGTCCCTGCAGCGTCTCGGCCTGGACTACCTCGACCTGTACCTCATCCACCAGCCGCTGGGCGACTACTACAGCTCCTGGCACGCGATGCAGAAGCTGTACGGCGAGGGTCTGATCAAGGCGATCGGAGTGTCCAACTTCTACCCCGACCGGCTCGTCGATCTCATCCAGCACAACGACGTCACTCCGGCCGTCAACCAGATCGAGACGCACCCGTTCTTCCAGCGCACCGCCGACCAGGACCTCATGCGCGAACGCGGCGTCCAGATCGAGTCCTGGGGTCCGTTCGCCGAGGGCAAGAACGACCTGTTCACCAACCCCACGCTGACCGAGATCGGCGAGGCGTACGGCAAGTCGGTCGCCCAGGTCGTCCTGCGCTGGCTCATCCAGCGCGACGTCGTCGTCATCCCGAAGTCCGTACGCCCCGACCGCATGACCGAGAACCTCGACGTCTTCGACTTCAACCTCACCGACGACGAGATGACCCGGATCGGCGCCCTGGACACCGGCGCGAGCGTGTTCTTCGACCACCACGACCCCGCGATGGTCGAATGGCTCGGCAGACGCCGCGTCGACTGACCACCCGACCGCAACACCGGGGCCGAACACCCCGGTGCGCGGATCTACGACTGAGACTGCGATGCGATGGCTGACGACCAGGCGAGCACGTTCCGGCGCCGCGCTGTGCTCACTGGCGCCCTACTTGGTGCCGCCGGCGCCGCGATCGGCGCTACGATGAGCGGCTGCAGCACGTCCCGGCGGCCCGGAAACGAACCCCGGACCGCCGGCCAGCCTCCCTCGAGAGGAGGCAGCGTGTTGCTGGCCTATTTCTCCCGCGCGGGTGAGAACTACTACAACGGCGGCCGAAGGCGCCTAACGGTCGGCAACACCCAGGTCGTCGCCCAAACGATCAGCCGGCTCATCGGCTGCTATGTGCACCGCATCGAAGCCGCCGACCCCTACCCCGACGACTACGACCCGACAGTCGAACGCAACGTCCGCGAACAGCAAGCAGACGCCCGACCGGCCATAGCGAACCCGCTGACCTCGATCGAACGCTACGACACGGTGCTGCTGGGCAGTCCGATCTGGAACGTCCGCGCACCAATGATCATGTCAACGTTCACCGAGAGCCTCGACTTCACCGGCAAGACGATCCACCCCTTCACCACGTACGCGATGAGCGGCCTCGGAACGACCGAACGCGACTACGCCGCAACGTGTCCCGGAGCGACCCTCGGAGAAGGACTCGCCGTCCGCGGAGAAGAAGCCACCGACGCCGGCCCGGCCGTCGAGTCATGGCTACGCCGCATCGGCCTGCTGTGACGCTCCGCGGCCACGCACCGCAACCCGTAAGGAGAACACCTGTGAACAAGCGCACGCTCGGCACCAGTGGACTGCGGGTCTCCGCGATCGGCCTCGGCTGCATGGGGCTCAGTCACGGCTTCGGCCCACCGGTCGACCACCAGGACGGCATCAATCTCATCCGCGCCGCCGTCGACCGCGGCGTCACCTTCTTCGACACCGCCCAGATGTACGGGCCGTTCACCAACGAAGAACTCGTCGGGCAAGCCCTGGCACCCGTACGCGAGCAGGTCGTCATCGCCACCAAGTTCGGCTTCGCCTTCGACGGCGACCGTTCCACCGGCCTGAACAGCCGCCCCGAACACATCAAGGCCACCGTCGAGGACTCCCTGCGCCGGCTGGGCGTGGACCGCATCGACCTGCTCTACCAGCACCGCGTCGACCCCGACGTGCCGATCGAGGACGTCGCCGGCACGGTGAAGGACCTCATCGCCGCCGGCAAGGTCGCCCACTTCGGCCTCTCCGAGGCCGGCGTCGAGGTCATCCGCCGCGCCCACGCCGTGCAGCCGGTCACCGCCCTGCAGAGCGAATACTCGCTCTGGTGGCGTGAGCCCGAAGCCGACATCATGCCGACACTGCTCGAGCTCGGCATCGGGTTCGTACCGTTCAGCCCGTTGGGCAAGGGCTTTCTGACCGGTGCGATCACCAGCGCCACCTCGTTCAGCGACTCCGACGTGCGCAACAACCTGCCGCGGTTCACCGAGGAGGCGCGCGCCGCCAACCAGGCCCTCGTCGACCTGCTGTCAGCCATCGCCGCACGCAAGGAGGCCACCAACGCCCAGATCGCGCTGGCCTGGCTGCTGGCCCAGCACCCCTCGATCGTGCCGATCCCCGGCACCACGAAGATCCACCGTCTGCAGGAAAACGTTGCCGCGGTCGACATCCACCTGACCCCCAATGACTTGAAGGAGATCACCGAGGCGGCCCACCGGGTTGACATCCGGGGCGAGCGCTACCCCGAGCACATGCAGCGGATGATCAACCGCTGACCGGCCCCGAAGCGGTACGTGCCGAAGGGCTCAGCACAACTCGCCCGAAGGGCTGGCCGTGCGAGGCGAGGAAGTCCGCACAATTGAAACCAAGATCGAAAATGTCGTGTCCCAAGTCGCCAGCCGAGGCGGACGACGCCTCAGACTGCGCTACCGAGGCACCACTCGCAACAACGCATGGCTCAAGCGCCGCACCGCCGCCCTCAACCTACGCAACCTCATCAACCGCGGCCTCGACTACACCGCAGGATGGGTCCTCGCCACCACCTGAGCCCGCCCAGGGCCAACCCGCAACCCCGCACACCACGGGGCCAGGCTCCACCGACCCACCACGAACCTCAGGAGCCCACAGCCGCCGCCGATCGCCAGCACAGCCCGCGCCACCCCGCCCCGGACAGACCACCCCAAGAACACCGATATTCAGTGCGCTCCTAGGGCGACTGGACGGCCGTTCCCACCACGCAGCCCGGCAGGTGAGTCGGCTGGCCTACTGGCTACCGACGGTGTGACCGATTGTGTCCGAACCGCGCTGCCGGATCAGGTTCGGCGGTACGACAGCAGGGCCAGGGTGAGGGCGATCAGCGATACCAGGGTCGTGGCGATGGTGATCAGTTGCACGGTACGGCGCTGCGTGAGGCGGTGTCCGCGCTTGACTTCGGCGCGCTCGTGGGTGGGTAGCCGTCCGAGGCACCACACGGCCGCGCTCGTGGCGATGACGAGGGCACCGGTTGCGCGGTCGGTGCGCAGGATCGCCACGCCGACGGCGGCGAAGGAGATGGCGGTGCGGCTCCACGCCAGTTGGGTACGTTCTCGGGCGAGGCCGGGATCGTGACCGGGGCCGTGACCGGGAGAGCGGCTGACGCCGACGTCGTCGCTCATGTCAACGTCCGTTGGTTGGTGCGAGCAGGGCGAGGATCGCGGCGACGATGGCTAGTCCGGTGATGGCGGCGGCCAGGATTCTGGGTAGGCGTGATGGGGGTAGCGGCTGGCCGCGGCGCAGGGCCCGCTGGTCGCGGGTCCATTCGAGGTAGCTGGCGACGGAGACGACGGCGCCCAGGCTGATGAGCGGGACGGCAAGCAGGTGGCGTCCCCATGGTGCGCCGGGGAACGGGGGCAGGAGTTGGATGATGGCGAGTCCGGCGACGACCAGGGCGAGCGCGGTGCGGTGCCAGGCCAGGAAGGTCCGTTCGTTGGCGAAGGTGAACCGCGCGTCCGGCTCGCGGCCGTCCTCGTGGCCGTCCTCATGGTGCTGCGATGCGCCGGACTCGACGGTGGGACGGTCCCGGTCGGTCGGGGTTCTGGTCATTCCTGGTCGGCCTTGCGGACGTAGAACACGTACACGCCGTTGTCCTCCCCGGCGTCGAGCAGTTCGTCGCCGTTGGCCTCGGCCCAGGCGGGGATGTCGGACAGCGAGCCACGGTCGGTGGCGAGGATCTTGAGTACCTGGTTGGGTTGCAGCCGTCGCATCGCCTTAGTCGCGGCCATGACCGGCATCGGGCACATCAGGTCGCGGGCGTCGACGAGTTGGTCCTCGGTGATCTGTTGCATGGTTGGTCGACCTCCGGTCAGACGAACAGGGTGACGTGTGCCCGGCGGGCGCGGGCCATGAAGGCGGCGGCGCCGGCGAACTCGACGCCGTCGATGAACTCGTCCTCGGTGTAGCCGAAGACGTCGACGGTCATCTGGCAGGCGATGAGCCGTACTTCGGCCTCCTGGGCGGTGGCGAGGAGTTCGCCGATGGTGGCGACGTGTTTCTTGGCGAATTTGGACCGCATCATCGCCGATGCCATCGGCACCATCCCGGGTAGCGACGAGATGATGTCGGGGATGCGTACCGGCATCGGCATCGCCGGGTTGCCGACCGGGTCGATCTTGAGTTTGCGGGCGGCGTCCTTGTGGATGATGTTCAGGCCGTAGAAGGTGAAGAAGACCGAGACGTCCATGCCGACGGCGGCGGCCGCGTTGGCGAGGATCAGCGGCGGGTAGGCCCAGTCGAGGGTGCCCTTGGAGGCGATGATCGCGGCGGTGCGGGTTGCCGGGTCCCGGCGGAAGGCCCGTTCGATCTCTTCGCGGACGATACGGCGGACGTCCTCCCCGGTGACGGCGGGGTCTGCGGTGACGGCGGGGGGTTCGCCGACGGCGGGCAGGGTCGATGTGGGCGCGGGTCGGGTCTCATCTGGCATGGGCCACCTCCGTGGCGGTCTGCTGGGCGCGGGTGAGCGCGGCGCGGGTGGCTTCGGCCCGGGTTCGCCAGGCTCGCGCGATGTCGCCGAGGACCGGTTCGCCTGCCCGGTGCCGCTCGGCCCACCGGTCGGCCTCCGCGGCGAGCCAGCCGAGGGTCGCCGTAGGGTCCTGGCTGAGCATCGATCGCAGGACGAAGGCGCGCTCGCCCATCCGTAGTCCGAGGCCGGTGCCGTGGGCTCCGCGGGCGAGGTCGGCGCGGGTGAGGAGCAGTCCGCTGCGGGCCGGGGCGAGCAGTGCGCGGACGAGTGGATCCAGGCCGGCGTCGGTGTCGGGCGGCACGGCGGGGTCGCGCAGGTGTAGCGCGGTGGTGGGTGGTGCCGGCAGCGCCTGGGCTTCGGCGCTCAGCGCGGCGGCCAGCAGCCGCGCCCAAGCGTTGTAGAAGCGGGCGCCCGCCTGCGCCGCCGCGGCCGTATACGGCGGCACCCAGGTGAGCAGGTGCTCCCACAGCAGGGCGCGGCGGGCCTGGTGCCACAGGGCCGCTCGGGCCGGGTCGGGGTCGGTACGTGCGTGTTCGGCGAGGGCGGCGTAGAGGCCGAGCAGGGCGGCGAGGTGGTCGGGTTCGGGGGGTGGGGTGAGGTGCAGGGCCCGCCAGAAGCCGGCGATCCGGTCGGTGGTTTCGCCGCCGAGCATGCCGTCCGGGCTCAGGTACACCGAGGCGTACGGCACGAGTTGCAACACGAACAGTTCGGTGTGGTCGCTTGGATCCGGCCGCCCGGGCAGCCCGAGCGCGTCGGCGAGCCGGACGTGCGCCGGGTCCGGCGTTTCGCACAGCGCGCCGAGGGCGCGGAACAGGTCAGGCGTGAGCGGCATCGGTGATGGGTTCCTCGGCGAGGCGGTAGGTGTCGCGGGAGGGTTTGAGCGGGCGCATCAGCCAGTAGGGGCGGCGGGTTCCGTCGGGTGAGTGCCGGGTGGCGTCGCGGGCCATGGCGAGCCACTGCTGGTACACCTCGTGGGCCTTGTGGGTGTCGACGGCGATGTCGCCGTACGCGTCGGCGGGCTCGGCCGGGCGCACCCGTACCGCCTGGTGCCAGCAGTGCTGGCCGGAGATCGGGTCGGGGTGGACCGGGAAGGTGAGGTTCTGGTGTACTCCGACGTCGCTCCACCAGATCCGTTGCGTGTCCGGGTCCGTGGAGGCGTACGGGCGGACACCGGCCCGGCGGGTCATCGCCCACTCCCCGCCGGTCTTGGCCAGGTCGACGGTGGCCATCACCTGGCCGGCCCCGTCCTGCCGGTCGCCGGCGAGCTTCCAGCGGCCCATGTGGTGGCTGCAGGCGACCACACCGGGGCGGATGCCCTCGGTCACCCACGCCTTGACCACGAAGTAGCCGATCGCGGTCTCCACCCGCACCAGGTCGCCCGCGCCGACGCCGAGCCGCCGGGCGTCGTCGGGGTGGATCCACAGCGGGTTGGTGTGGGCGAGCTCGTTGAGCCACTTGGCGTTGCCGCCCCGGGTATGGATCTGCACCGGCAGCCGGAAAGTCGAGATGAGCACCATCTGGTCCGGCTCCATGACCGACGGATGCACATGACTACGCGCATAGCCGGGCAGGGCGTGCTCGCGCCAGCCCCAGTCGGCCATGGTGCGCGAGTAGAACTCCAGCCGCCCGCTGGGGGTGGGGAAGCCCCGGCGTACCACGCCGTCGACGCGCACGCCGACCGGGCGGCGGCCCTGGGCGTCCGGCTCGGGGGTGGCCACCGGGACGACGTTCGGGCCGGCCGGGGCGGGTGTCGGCGTGTAGACCCGCCCGAACTCGGTGTCGACCGCGTCGCGTAGCTCCCCGGCCGGGACCTCCTCGGCGAAGATGGGACCGATCCCGGAGCGGATCTCGAACGCCCCGTACCGGCGCATGTACTCCAGGGGGGTGAGGCCCTGCGCGGCGGCGGCCTCCGGCAGTCCGGGCACGGAGTTTTCGAAGATGTGCCGGTAGTACTCGTCCACGCTGAGCTTCTCGCCGGGGTGCTCGCGGGACTCGTGGTGGCGGCGGATGCCGAGTGAACCGTCCGGGTCGATGCGCCAGGACAGGTCGATCCAGAACTCGTTCTCCTCCCACACCTGCCCCGGGTTAACCTGCCGGGTGTCGCTCACCGGCTCGCCGAGGCGCTCCCGGGCGGCGCGCAGCACGGGCTGGCGGAAGCCGATCCACTGCCCGTCGTACTGCTCGTAGGAGTGCAGGTCGTGGCGTTCCGCGCCGACGCCCATCGGCAGGACGTAGTCGGCGAAGTACGCGGTCTCGTTCCACACCGGGGTCAGCGCCACGTGCAGCCCGACCAGCTCCGGGTTCGTGAGCACCTCGACCCAGCTCATCCCGTCGGGGTTGGTCCACACCGGGTTGTAGACCCGGGTGAAGTAGACGGCCAACCGGCCCCGGCCCTCCTTGAGGAAGTGCGGCAGCAGGAACGACAGCTCGTTGAGGGCGAGAGGGTACTCCAGCGGCCAGGTCAGCTCGTTCCAGGTGTGCGGGTGGCCGGGAGTGTGGATCGGGCGCGGCACGAACTTGTTCCACGCGTTGGGGTACGTGCCGCCCTCGGTGGCGACCGCGCCGAGCAGGCAGTTGAGCAGGAACAGGCAGCGGGCCACCTGCCAGCCGCCGAGGTTGCCGGCGGCCGCCGAGCGCCAACTGTGCGTCGAAAGCCGGGTGCCGGCCCGCGCCACCGCCGCCGCGACCTCGGCGATGGTGGACGCGGCGACGCCGGACTCGGCGGCGGCGAACTCGAACGTGTACTCCCGGTAGAGACCGCGCAGGATCTCCTCGAACCGCTCGAACGTCTGCTCGCCGTCGGGGCGCTCGTCGGCGAGATACTCGGCCCAGTTCCACCAGCGGCGCACGAACTCCCGGTCGTAGCGGCCGGTCCGGATGAGGTGGTTGGCGATCGCCAGCAGGATCGCCGGCTCCGACCCCGGGTACGGGGCCAGCCAGTGGTCGGCGTGGCTGGCGGTGTTGGACAGCCGGGTGTCCAGCACGATCAGCTTCGCGCCGCGGGCCTTGGCGTCGATGATCCGCTGGGCGTGCGGGTTGAAGTAGTGCCCGGACTCCAGGTGCGAGCTGATGAGCAGGATGACGTCGGCGTTGGCGTGGTCGGGGCTGGGCCGGTCGATACCCATCCAGAGGTGGTAGCCGGCGCGGGCGCCCGACGAGCACACGTTCGTGTGCGAGTTGTGCCCGTCCACGCCCCAGCTCGCGAGTACCCGTTCGGTGAAGCCGTCCTCGCCGGGGCGGCCGACGTGATACATGACCTCGTTCGGTCGACCCTCCACAATGGACTTGCGGATCTGGGCGGCGATGTCGTCCATGGCCTCGTCCCAGCTGACCTGCGCCCAGCGGCCCTCGCCACGGGCGCCGACCCGCTTGAGCGGGGCGAGGATCCGGTCGGGGTCGGTGACCTGGTTCAGGGTGGCGGGACCTTTGGCGCAGTTGCGCCCACGCGAGCCCGGGTGTTCGGGGTTGCCCTCGAACTTGCGCACCTGCAACGTGTCCCGGTTGACGTAGGCGAGCAGGCCGCAGGCGGACTCGCAGTTGAAGCAGGTGGTCGGGACCAGCATGTAGCGGCGCTCCACCCGCCGCGGCCACGACCGGGAGTCCAGCTCGACCCAGTCGTCCCAGCGCTCCTTCGGCGGGAACGCGGCCAGGTGCACCCGGCTGGGGCCGGGGTAGAACGTCTCGCCGCGGGCCTGCGTCGCGGCCCGGGCGGCGCTCACCCGAGCGCCGATCTCCTCCAGCTTGGCGATGTCCACCGTTTCCCCTTTCAGGCCAGCGGCACGGCCTGGCCGGCCTGCACGTACGCGTGCTCGTAGGCGGCCAGCCCCACCAGGGCGAGCGGGGCGACCCAGGCGCCGGCCAGCGGCGCGGCCAGGCCCGCCGCGACCAGGATGGCCGCGGCCCAGAAGAACGCGCGGAACCGGCCGCGGGTCAGCTCGAACGCGGCCAGCCGGGCGTGCGTGGTGGGGTGGGCGAGCGTGGCCTCGCCGAGTACCAGCAGCAGGTGGGTCAGGCAAGCGGTGGCCAGGATCCAGGCCAACGGGACCACCGCGGCACGCTGCCACCACACCGCGACCGGCAGCAACGCGGCCGCGCCCGCCAGGGCCGCCTGCACGAGCAGGTGCGCCGGCAGCAGCGGGTTCTGCCACAGGTCGCGGGCCTTCGCCTGGGCGAACAGGTACGCGGTGTAGATGGCGGTCATCGCCGCCAGCGGTACGCCCGGCACCGCGACGGCCTGGCGCAGCCCGGTGCTGCCGACGGCGCCGGCGAGCAGGTTCAGGCCGAGCACCGCGGCGTACCCGGTCAGCACGAGCCCCCCGCGTACCAGCCAGCTCCGCCATTGCGGGCGCGTCAGGATGTAGAAGAACCGGGCGGGGTGCTCCAGATCCCACACCAGCAGGCCGGCCGTGGCGGCCAGGAAGACCGCGGCGAGTACCGGCGCCGCCCACACCACTAATGGATCGGTCCAGCCGACCGACCCAGTCAGCACCACCAGCAGCGCCACCAGGTACGCCCCGGCCGCGATCCCCTTGGTCCAGGTGTACAGGCTCACCCGCCAGTCCCACGGCGCCCGGTGCGCGACGTCGTAGGACAGCAACGCGGCGGCGCTGCTGTTCGCCCCGCCCGGATGGCCGGAGGTCACGAACCGGCCGCCGGACGGGATCTCGCTCCACATGAACGTGTCACCGGCCGGCCGGCGGGCTGCGAGGGGGTCGAGGGTGGCCTGGGTGGCGCCCCGGTAGAACAGCTTCGGCCGGGTCCCTTTCTCCGGGCGGCGCACCGCGACCGGCTCCCGCGCCACGATCCGCGCCGCCTCCGACTCCGGGTCCGCCAGGTCGCCGACGATGATCGCCCGGGTCGGGCAGACCACCACGCACGCCGGTTCGAGCCCCACGTCGAGGCGGTGCGCGCACAGGTTGCACTTCTCCGCCGAATGGTCGTCCGGGTTGATGAAGATCGCATCGTACGGGCACGCGGCCATGCACGCCTTGCAGCCGATGCACGCCTGCTTGTCGAAGTCGACGATGCCGTCGGGCCGGCGGAACATCGCCGACGTGGGGCAGGCCGCCACGCAGGGCGCGTCCTCGCACTGGTTGCACCGGGTCACCTGGAAGGCGCGCCGGGCCTGCGGGAACGTGCCCACGTCGACGCTCTTGACATAGGTACGGGTGACCGACAGCGGCACCTCGTTCTCCGACTTGCAGGCGGTCGTGCAGGCGTGGCAGCCGATACAGCGGGTCTGGTCAATGACCTTCAACCACCGGCGAGGAGTGCCGTCTTCCCGACCGACCACCGGGCCGGTTTCCATGACGCCATCGTCGATCGCCGGCATCGTCGCCTCTCTTCGCGCTCAGCTTGTTGCCGCGTCCGCCGCCTGCGGCGCTCGTTCCCGTGGCGCCCGGCTGCCCGCCACGCTGCCGCACACGATCGCGCACAACTGCTCGATTGTGTCGTCGACGATGCGGTAGCGGATTGCCTGACCGTCACGGCGCCGCCCGGCGATCCCGCCCTGCGTGAGCCGCTGCAGATGCTGCGAGGCGTTCGCCACCGACGTACCGGCCGCATCCGCGATCTCCCCGACCGTGCACTCCCCGCACTCGTGCATCGCGCGCACGATCCGCAGCCGGGTCGGGTCGCCGAGGAGGGCAAAGCGGCGGGCCACGTCGTCGAGGAACACGTCCGGAATGACGGCCATGGACAGACCGTAGGCGAGCGAGGTTCAATCAGTCAATAGCTCAATTGGAAGTTCGAAGCTCCGATGGGAGATCGAGATGGATCTGGACGTGGTCGTCACCGCCGGTCTCGGCGACAACAGCTACCTGCTCGTCTCCGGCGGGGAAGCGCTGGCCGTCGACCCGCAGCGCGACGCCTGGCGGCTACACCAGGCCGCCGACCAGCGCGGAGCCACCATCCGCGCCATCCTCGAAACACACGTACACAACGACTACGTCTCCGGCGCACACGAGATCCGCGCCGCCACCGGCGCCCAGATCATCGCCCCCGCCAAAGGCCGCTACGAGTTCCCGCACCGGCCCGTCGACGACGGCGACGAACTGCTCCTCGGCGACCTGCGCCTGGTCGCGATGGCCACCCCCGGCCACACCTACGAGCACATCGCGTACCTGGTCTACGAAGGCGACGCGACCGGGCCGGCCGCCGTGTTCACCGGCGGCAGCCTGCTCGTCGGCAGCGCCGGCCGACCCGACCTACTCGGCGCCGAACACACCGACGAGCTGACCCGCGCCCAGTACGACAGCCTGCGCCGGCTGGCCGCCCTGCCCGCCACCGCGCAGGTGCTGCCCACCCACGGCGCCGGCAGCTTCTGCGTCGCCGCCATGCCCACCACCCGCCGCACCAGCACCATCGACGCCGAACGCCGCGACAACCCCCTTTTGGCCGCGCCCGACTTCGCCGAGTTCAGCACCGAACTGCGCGGCGAGCTGATGGCCTACCCGCGCTACTACCGGTACATGGCCCCGATCAACCGGCACGGCGCGCCCGTGCTCGGACACGTTCCCGACCTGCCCGCCATCACGGCGCCGGACCTCGCCGGGCGGCTCGGCGGCGACGCGTGGGTGGTCGACGGCCGGGACCGCGACGCGTTCGCCGCCGCCCACATCCCCGGCTCGGTCAACATCGAGCTCAACTCCGGCTTCGCCAGCTACGTCGGCTGGATGCTGCCCTTCGACGCACCGCTCGTCCTGGTGCTGCCCGAGCCTCCCGAGGCCAGCCGGGTCGAGGCGGTCACCCAACTGATCCGCATCGGCTGGGACCGGACCATCGGCCACCTCGTCGGCGGCATCGACGCCTGGACCAGCAACGGGTACGAGACCCGCTCCTACCCCACCGCCAGCGTTGGCGACCTATGCGAGGCCATCCTCGCCGGGCAACCGCTGCACGTCCTCGACGTACGGCAGGAACTCGAATGGGCCTGGGGCACCGTGCCCGGCAGCCAACGCACGTTCCTCGCCGACCTACCCGCGCAGCTTGACGGCCTGCCCCGCGACCGGCCCACCTGGGTCATCTGCTCCAACGGCCACCGCGCCTCCATCGCGGCCAGCCTGATCGACCGCGCCGGCATCCCGGTAAAGCTGATCGGGGAAGGCGGGGTCGGCGAATGGCGGCAACGCTGCACACCCGCCCTCACGGCAACCCGCTGACCAACGACAACCAGATACCCACCGGCTGATGTGTGCTGGCCGGTCCAGCCGGATGCCCGTCGTATCGGATCGTGCGCAGGGCTCGCCCGCCTCCCGTGAGTGCCTACCTCCCTGCACCGGGGTTTCACACCCCTGCTGGCTGAGCGTCACATGCCGCGGACACGCCCGACGACCCGGCCAGGCAGACGCGGGGCAGGTGGAACCAGCGGAGCGTCTCGAAGTCGTCGGCCAGGCCGGACGCGTCAACGGCCCCTCGTCCGCGGTCCACAAGACCGTACCCTGCGCGGCTTCGGCCGCCGCGGCGCCCGCCGACGCCACGGGTTCGCTCCCTCGCGCCGACGCTGACCTGCGACGAGGATCTGCTGTGCTGCCTGGGACCGGCGTCCCCGCCGCTGGCGGCCACCGACCCGGCGCGGATCCGGCGCATCAGCGCCGAACTCGCCGACGGGTTCCGGCGCCTCGACCGCCTCACTCGCGCGGTGTTCGGGCCCGCCCGACTCGCCGACACCCACCCCGACTACCACCCCGCCCGCGAACCCGCCTCGGTACCGCGGGCTACGCCATCATCACCGGCGGCGGCCCCGGAATCATGTAGGCCGCCAACCGTGGCGCCCGCGACGCCGGTGCGCTGTCGGTCGGCCTGAACATCGAGCCGCCGATCGAGCAGCGGCTCAACACCAACGTCGACCTCGGCCTGATGTTCCGGCACTTCTTCGTCCGCAAGCTGATGTTCGCGCGCTACGCCTCGGCGTTCGTGGTCTTCCCGGGCGGGTTCGGCAGCCTCGACGAGCCGTTCGAGATGCTGACGGGCAAGGCCAAAGCGCCTACGTCACCGACCCACTCGGTTGCGCACGCCCTGACGCCGCCACACGCCGCGGGGGTCCGAGGGCGCGGCAACCGCGGCGCCGCGCGGTGGTGGTCAGGCCGGTTGGTCTGAACACAGCGTCGATGCCCGCGGCTTTCAGGATTGCCTGCGGCAGCCGACGATGACGACGGTGCCGGCGGTGGGTTGGGTGAACTCTCCCACCGTGACGCCCTCCACATCGTTCGAGCCGGGCGGGGCGTTGCGGGTCGAGGTGACGGTCATCGGAATGCCGGTGTGGACCTCGCCCATCGTCGTGCAGTGGTGCGTGACGAGCAGGGAGACGATCCCGCCGTGCTTGCCGTCGCGGGAGGCGCCGAAGTCTGTCCAGCCGGTCAGTGCGGTCGCCGTCCAGGTACCCCGGCAGTGGACGGTGCCGTCGGCGTTGTGGTGCACGAAGTCGCCGCCGGCGTGCACGGTCGCGGTCGCCGGGGTGAAGGTGCCGCCGCCGGTGACCTCGATCCAGTCACCGGGCCGGGCCATCATCCCTCCGCTCGGAGCGACCGCGGTGTTGGGGGTGACCAGGGCGAAGGCGAAGACCGTGCGCTGCGCGGTCGCCGTTGTCGTGGCGGCGGCCGCGCTGGCCGGCACCAGCAGCGCCAGGATCATCAGCGCCGTACCGCCGATCAGCGTGAGCGTTCGTCGCATATGCCACCTCCGAGAAAGACCGGGCAGGTACCCGACACATCATGCAACCGTGCCGAGACGGATCGGACGGGTCGAAAGTCCCGTCAAGGCGTCTTCCAGCGGCGGGGCACACTGCGGTTGACGGCCGAGGAGCAGGTCATCGATGTCGAGGAGGACTTGGCCTTTGCGCTGGCGGTTGCGGATCTGGTGGCCGATGCGCCGGGGTTGCGGAGGTTGCACGCGCGGCATCCTTGAACAAGGCGATATCGCGAGGATGCGGGTTCCCGCGCGGGCTGGGCGGATGAAGTCCGCGATGCTCTCGCGGTTCAGGTGGTCAAATAGTCGATGCTCAGGTGAGGCGCGGCGGGCGTGGTTTTCCGGCGCGCCAGCAGGCTCATGCCCTGTCGCCGGCGTCGCGTGCTTGTTGGCGGTGTCTGCGCAGGCGTGGTGGGCGGGTGGAGCGGCGGGCGGTCCTCCGGCGTGGACGCCAGCATGCTCACCGGCGAGTCCGTACCGGTCGAGGTCGCCGCCGGCACGGTGGTCGCCGGCGCCACCGTCAACGCCGGCGGCCGCCTCGTCGTGCGCGCCACCCGGATCGGCGCCGACACCCAACTGGCCCAGATGGCCCGCCTGGTGGAGGAGGCCCAGACCGGCAAGGCCGCCGTGCAGCGCCTCGCCGACCGGATCTCGGCCGTGTTCGTGCCCATCGTCATCGCCCTGGCGGTGGCCACGCTCGGGTTCTGGCTCGGCACCGGCGCACCCACCGGGGCCGGGTTCACCGCCGCCGTCGCCGTGCTGATCATCGCCTGCCCGTGCGCCCTCGGGCTCGCGACGCCGACGGCGCTGCTGGTCGGCACCGGCCGCGGCGCCCAGCTCGGCATCCTCATCAAAGGCCCCGAGGTGCTGGAATCCACCCGCCGGATCGACACCGTCGTGCTGGACAAGACCGGCACCGTCACCACCGGGCAGATGGCCCTGCACGAGGTGGTCACCGCTGACCGCGTCGACCAAGGTCGACGTGGTCAAGCGGCTGCAGGAGCAGGGCAAGGTCGTCGCGATGGTCGGCGACGGCATCAACGACGCCGCGGCGCTGGCTCAGGCGGACCTCGGTCTGGCCATGGGCACCGGCACGGACGTGGCGATCGAGGCCAGCGACCTCACCCTCGTGCGCGGCGACCTGCGGGTGGCCGCCGATGCGATCCGGCTGTCCCGCAGGACCCTGGTCACCATCAAGGGCAACCTGTTCTGGGCGTTCGCCTACAACATCGCCGCCCTGCCGCTGGCGGCGGCCGGGGTGCTCAACCCCATGATCGCCGGGACGGCGATGGCGTTCAGCTCGGTGTTCGTGGTGTCCAACAGCCTGCGGCTGCGCGGCTTCCGCCCCCTCGATGGGAACGCGCACGCCGCACCCGCACTGACCGCACGCGAAGGAGGACAGGATCGATGACCGGCACGTTGGCGGACCTGGTCCGCGCCGACCTCGCCGCTGAGCCGGCAGCCGCCCCGGTCGCCAGCCCCGGCCAGGATGCGTTCACCGTTGCGCTGGGCGCCTGGCTGATCGGCGCGCTGTTCGCCGACGGCTGGGCGCACCTGAACGCGCCCGAGCTGGAGAGCTTCTTCACCCCGTGGCACCTGGCCCTCTACAGCGGCTTCGCCGCCCTCGCCGGATGGATCGGCTGGCTGGGCCGCCGCCACGGCGCGGGAAGGTTCCGGTCGACCCGCAACGGGTGGCCGCGCCGCGCGCCCGGCTGATCCCGGCCGACGACGCAGCGCGGCTGGCCTCCCTTGCTCGGCCAGCTCGCCGACCCCGTCCGGACACGGATCCGCCCCGCCCCCGATGTCGTCGACGAGCGGTGCGTCGGGGACCTGGCGACCGCCCGGGACGGCTCCGAGGACGCCGTCGGCTACGGATCCTGCGCTACCGCCGGCCTGGTCACCAACACCGCCGCGCCGGCCGGGGTCGTCTACTACCGGCTCGTCGACAACTTCCCCCCAACCGCTGCGCGAGCACTGCCTGCGCCGGCTCGCCGAGCTGTCCCGCACCGGCGACGTGGAGGAACTGCGCACCGACGAGCCCTGACACGGGACCAACGCCGTGCCGGCTCAATCCGTCCCGGCACCGGCGCCCGGAAGGCAACACCCTGCAGGGCGGGACCTTCGGCCCTGGGCCGACGTGACGTTGGCCCATACCCCCGCCGGGTATCTGGGAGCACGGTGGAAATGTCGGCAAGGGAAAGGGGGACGCCATGAGACGCCAACCCTGGGGTCTGTACGCGATCGCGCTGGCGATCCTAGTGGTCGGGCTCGTCGCGCTGGGCGTGCCGGCATCGACGCTGCTGTTCGCGGCGCTCGTGCTGGCCTGCCCGCTGATGATGCTGTTCATGATGGGCGGCATGCACGGCGGGCACGGCGGCAACGACTCCGACCAGGACCACGGCCACGGCAGCCCGACATCCGACGACCACATGCCGACGGCCGGCCGGCGCTAGGGCACCGGCGGATTGAGGGAGACAGATCATGATGTACTGGGGTAACGGCATGGGCGGCTGGGGCATGGCCATGATGACCGTGAGCAGTCTGCTGTTCTGGGGCCTGATCATCGTGGGCATCGTGGTGCTGGTCCGCTATGTCGGCCGCAGTGGCCATCCCGCCCCGCCGGTGAGCGAGCGACCCACGCCGCAGCAGGTGCTGGCCGACCGGTTCGCCCGCGGCGAGATCGACGAGGAGGAGTACACCCGGCGGCTGCAGGTGCTCGGCGGCGCCGCACCGGCGAAGCGCTCCGGTGGGTGACGTGGACGCCGACGCCGGCTACGGCGCTGGCGCAGATCGTCAAGCTCGTGCAGGAGGCGCAGAACTCCAAAGCCCCCGGGCAGAAGCTGGCCGACCGGGCGGCGTTCTGGCTGGTGCTGGTCGCCCTGGTCGGCGGCGGGTTGACCCTGGCCGTGTGGCTGTTAGCCGGGGAGTCGTTCGCGACGGCGATGCTGTTCGCCATCACGGTGGTGGTCATCACCTGCCCGGACGCGCTCGGCCTGGCCACCCCCACCGCGATCATGGTGGGTACCGGGTTGGGCGCCAAACGGGGCGTGCTGTACAAGAACGCGATCGCGCTGGAGACCTCGGCCCGCATCCAGGTCGTGGTGATGGACAAGACCGGCACCCTGACCAAGGGCGAGCCGGAGGTCACCGACGTGATCGTCGCCGACGGGGTCGCTGAGGGAGATCTGTTGCGGCTGGTCGCCGCCGTCGAGCGGGAGTCCGAACACCCCCTGGCGGAGGCGATCGTGCGCCACGCCGACGCCCGGAGCGTGGACTCGGCCCGGGCGCAGCGGTTCGAGAACGTCGCCGGCCATGGCGCCGTCGCCGACGTCGACGGCCGCCGGGTGGTGGTCGGCAACCGGCGGCTGGCCGACCGGGAAGGCGTCGACCTGGGCGAGCTCGCGGCGCGCCGTGACGAGTTGGCCGCCGGCGGCCGCACCGCCGTCATCGCCGCCGTCGACGGCAAGGCCGCCGCGGTCATCGGCATCGCCGACGCCCCCCGCGACACCTCGGCGGCCGCGGTCGTCGCGCTGCACGACCTCGGCGTCGAGGTGGTCATGCTCACCGGCGACAACCGGGCCACCGCGGCGCGCATCGCCGGGCAGCTGGGCATCGACACCGTGATCGCGGAGGTCCTTCCCGGCGACAAGGCCGCCAAGATCGCCGAGCTGCAGGCGTCCGGGCGCAGGGTCGCCATGGTCGGGGACGGCGTCAACGACGCCCCCGCCCTCGCGCAGGCCGACCTCGGCATCGCCATCGGCGCCGGCACCGACGTGGCCATCGAAACCGCCGACGTCGTGCTCATGCGCTCCGACCCCCTCGACGTGCCGACCGTGCTGCGGATCGGCCGCGGCACGCTGCGCAAGATGCGCCAGAACCTCGGCTGGGCCATCGGCTACAACGCCATCGCCCTGCCGATCGCGGCCGGGGTGTTCGAGCCGGCGTTCGGCCTCACGTTGCGTCCGGAGATCGCCGCGCTGTCCATGTCGGGGTCCAGTCTCATCGTCGCGGTCAACGCCCTGGCCCTCAAAGGGCTGCGCCTGCCCGCCGCTGGACCGTCCGACCCGGCCGTCAGGCAAGGCCACCATTGAGCCGCGCCGTGGGCGTTCACCCGGTGAGCCGAGGGTCGCCGCCGCGGGCGGGTGGGCAACCGCGGGGCAGATGCCAGCTCGGTGGCGCAGCCGGGCTGGGTCGAACGTCCCTACCACCGCGCGGTGCGGCCATTAGATGCTGAACCCGGGACGTGCGCGGACCGGCCAAAGGAGACCGGATGAACGACACGCGACCGACTGACACCAACCCTGCCGCCGCCGGGCAGCAGGCAACGCGGCCACCGGCGGAGACCACCAGCCGGGGCGCGGCGGGGCGGCTGCGGGCGTGGTGGAGCGCGCTGGTCGGCGCGATCGCTGCGGTAGTCGGGCTGGCGCCGCACGTGCTGCACCACATCGGGCTGGTGGCCGGCACCGCGCTCGTGGCCGGGGCGGGCGGTACCGTCCTGTTCGGAATCCTCGGCCTGGCCGCGTCCGTGCCGTTCCTGCTGCGGCTGCGCCGCCGCTTCGGCACCTGGTGGGCACCGGCGATCGGCCTCGCGGTGTTCGCCGTGATGTTCACGCTGTCGGCGTTCGTCGTCGGCCCCGCCCTCACCAGCGGCGGCGACGCCCCGCCGGGCGACCCGCAGCCGAGTCCCTCCGTCGAACACCCCGAACACCACGGCTGAGACTCCCTAATCCGGCGCCCCGCATGGGGTGTTCACGGTCGCAGACCGCACAGGGCAGATCGGCGCCACAGCCGCACGGCGCCGGGCGAGCTGGTCGAGTCGGGCCTCGCCGTCGGCCGGATCCACGCGGGCGGCGACGATGACGCGATAGCGCAGGTGGTCATGGGAGCAGTCCAAGGGCGACCTGGCGCAACGCGCGGGTGGCGGCGGTGAGCACGGGCCGGTCGTCGTCGACCATGCGGTCGATCCCCCGCACTGGCCTTCGACTCGTGGCCGGCGCCGCAGATGATCGGCCAGGCGCTGGCGGTGGCGCTGGCGGTGGCCCGGCTGGACCGCCGCCGTAGTGGCATGCCCGAACCGGGTGCTCGTCCTCGCTCACTGGCCTCCGTTCGCGCCTCGGTGCCGTCGCTCTTTCCCTTCCCTTCCGATACCCCCGGGGGGTAGTGACCTGTGGCCCGCCGGGAGGGGCCGACTGTCCCTACCCCCCGGGGGTATGCGGGCGGAGGCTGAGGTTGTCAACAGATACCCGCCCCTGGGAGGTGGGACATGAGCATCACAGTCGCGCCAGCCACGCCGACGGAAGTAGGCGCCACCGTGCTGGTGGCCTCGGGGGCCACGAAGTCGTTCCGGCGCGGCGTGTGGCCGCTGCGCCGGCGCCACCCGGTCCTGCGCGGCGCCGACCTCACGCTGCGGCCAGGGGAGGTGGTCGGCCTGGTCGGGGAGAACGGCTCGGGCAAGTCCACGTTGATGAAGATCCTGGTCGGAGCGCTGGCCGCCGACGCCGGCACAGTCGTCCGGCACGGGCGGCTGGGCTACTGCCCGCAGGTACCCCTGGTGTACGGGCGGCTGACCTGCGATGAGCATTTCGACCTGTTCGCTCACGCCTACGGCATGACCGCGGAGGCCGCCGCGGCGTCCCGCACGGCGATCTACGACGCGCTCGGCTTCGCCCGCTACGCGAAGACTCGGGCCGACCAGCTTTCCGGCGGCACGCTGGCCAAGCTCAACCTCGGCCTGGCCCTGCTCGCCGACCCCGACCTGCTGCTGCTTGACGAGCCGTACGCCGGGTTCGACTTCGACACCTACCAGAAGTTCTGGGGCCTGGTCGCCCAGCGCCGCGCCGCTGGACGCAGCGTGCTGATCGTCAGCCACTTCGTCGTCGACGCCGACCGCTTCGACCGCATCGTCGCGATCCGGGACGGGAAGGCGGTGCCGCGATGAGCACCCAAGGAAAGCGCTCGCTGCGCTCACGCTTGCCCGGGGACCCCGCGACCACCCTGGTGTTCGTACGCCGGTTCCTGACCGACTACGTCCGCAACCCGGTGAACCTGCTGCTGCTCGCGGTCGTGCCGGTGGTGTTCGTGGTCGTGGTGGCCGGTTCCATGGCGGATGCGGCGAAGCTGCTCGGCGGGCCCGGCGGCCCGGCGGTAGAGACCGCCACCGCCGGCTGGGCGGCGGCATTCCTGGCCGGGATCGGGATGTACTTCCAGACCGCGGCCACCCGCGAGGTCGACCGGCGGGTGGTCATCGCCGGGCTGCCCGCCACCCGCCTCGTCTTCGCGCGACTGGCCACCGGGCTGACCCTGGCGCTGCTGGCCGCCGCCGTCGCCGTGGTAGCGCTGGCCGCCCGCACCGGCATCGACGCACCGGTCCGGGTCGTAGCCGGCACGCTGATGTTCGCCATCATCTACCTCGCCATCGGCGCGATCGTCGGCGCGACGGTAGCCAACCCGGTCAACGGCACCGTGGTGGTGCTGTTCGTGTGGATCCTCGACGTGTTCTTCGGCCCCGCCCTCGGCGCCGCCGACCGGCTGGCCACCCGCGGCCTGCCCACCCACTTCGTCACCCTGTGGATGGTCGACCTGCCCTCTGGACACGGTGGCCGGATCGGCGACCTCGGCTGGGCCCTCGGGTGGACAGCCACGGCGCTCGCGGGCGGGTGGGCGATCGCCGCCGCCCGCACCCGCACCGCACGCACCCGGACCCGGCCGGCGCGGCCCGGTGGCCTGGCCGCCCAACTCGCCGCGGCCAGCCGGGCGGCCTGGCGCGACGCCGGCCGCAACCCGGCCCTGTGGGTGCTGTTCGTCGTCGTCCCGGTGGTGTTCATCATCACCGCCGACCTGGTGACGCCGAACCAGCCGATCGTGCTGACCGTCACCGAGTACGGGCGCCGGGCCGCGCAAACGTTCGCCATGCCGGACGTGCACGGCGCGACCATGGCCCCCATCGCGGTCGGGTCGCTGGCGGCGCTGGTCGGCCTGTTCGCGGTGTTGGACAGCCGCGACGGTGACCGCCGCGCCGCCCTCGCCGGGCTGCGCCCCGGCGCGCTGCTGACCGCCCGCCTCGGCGTGCTCGCCACGGCGGCACTCGGCGCGACCGCGGTGTCGTTGGCGGCGACCGCGCTGGTGTTCGACGCCGTGCGGTGGCCGACCTACGCCGCGGCGAACGCGCTGATCGCGTTCACCTACGCGCTCATCGGCGCCCTGCTCGCGCCGGTGTTCGGCCGGGTCGGTGGCGTGTTCGTCGCGTTCCTGCTGCCGTTCCTGGACATCGGCATCGTGCAAAGCCCCATGCTCAACCCCGAACCCACCACACTGTCGCGGCTGCTGCCCGGCTACGGCGGCTCCCGCATCCTCCTCGACGGCGCGCTCACCGCCGGCTTCGACGAAACCAGGCCCCTGCTCGTCGGCGTGGGCTGGCTCGCCGTCCTGGCGCTGGCCGTGGCGCTGACCTACCGGCACACCACCCGGCCCGCCCGCGCCCGCTAGGGCATCTGGCGTTTCGGGCCCGGCTGCTCGGCTACTTCTGGTAGCCGAGCAGCGTCATCATGCCCCCTTCGGCGTGGTAGACGTTGTGGCAGTGCACCATCCACCGCCCCGGATTGTCGGCATCGAACATGGTCGACAAGGTCTGCCCGGGCAAGACGATCGCGGTGTCCTTACGCACCCCGCCGTCGCCGACGGCGAACGTGTGCCCGTGCAGGTGCACCGGGTGCCACATCATGGTGGTGTTGGTGAAGACGAGCCGGACCCGCTCACCGGCCCGCACCGCCGTGAGCCGCTTCGGGTCGTAGCGGCGGTTGTTGAACGCCCAGTCGTAGTTCATCATGCCGCCGGTGAGCTTCAGCTCGATCGTACGGTCGACCGTCCGCACGGGCAGCCGCACCGCCTCGGCCGGTGTGAGATGGCGGTAGGCCACGATCTTCCCGTCCAGCTCGCGCGGGCGGACCGTCGCCGCCGGCGCGGTCCCGGAGCCGGCGCGGACCACGCCGAGCGCGGTGGCTTCCTTGCCCTCGGCCAGCGCCACCAGCGGGAACACCCCGTCGGCGAGGGTGACCAGCACGTCGTAGCGCTCGCCCATGCCGACCAGCAGCGCGTCGGTCTCGACCGGCGCGACCGGGTACCCGTCGGTGTGGGTGACGCTCATCCGGTGCCCGCCCAGCGCGACCCGAAACGCGGTGTCCCCGCCGGCGTTGACGATCCGCAGTCGCAGCCGGCTGCCCGCCCTGCCCTGGTGGGTCGCGGGCGCGGCCGGCAGCCGCCCGTTGAGCAGGTAGTGCGGGTAGCGCACGTCACCGGCGTCGCCGCCGAGCAGGAAGCTGGACCCGACACCCATCATGTGCCCGCCCATCATGCCCATGCCTTTGCGCAGCTCGGCGAACTCGGTGTCGGGGGTGCGGCCGTCGATCCCGTCGAGCCAGTCGTCGAGCACCACCACCCACTCGTCGTCGTAGGCAAGGGGTTCGCGCGGGTCCTCCACGATCAGCGGGGCGTACAGGCCGCGGTCCAGCTGCACCCCGGCGTGCGGGTGGAACCAGAACGTGCCCGGGTGCGCGGCGGTGAACTCGTAGACGCGCTCCCCGCCGCTTTCGATGTGCTTCTGGGTGACGTCGGGGACGCCGTCGGCGTCGTTGCGCAGCGCCAGGCCGTGCCAGTGCACGGTGGTGTGCTCCGGCAGCCGGTTGCTCAGGGTGGCGCGGACCACCTCGCCCGCCGTGACCCGGATCGGCCTACCGGGTACCACGCTGTCGTAGCTCCAGGTGTTGACGGTCACGCCGCCGAGGTCAACGAGGCCAGCGGCGGCGGTGAGCCGGAACTCGCGTACCGCGCCGCGGTGGCGCCTGGCCTCCCCGGCCCGGACCTCGTCGCCGTCGGGGGCCACGAACGAGCCGGCCGGCTGCTCGGCGTCGGTGCAGGCGGTCAGGATGCCGGCGCCCGCGGCGGCGAGCCCGGCCCGCAGGAGGGTACGTCGATGGATGGGTTGCATGGCGGATCGCCTCACGATCGCACGAGGGGTGGGGCCGGGCCGGCGGTTGCCCGCCGGCCCGGCCAGATGCCGGGCTACAGCCGGTCGAGGATCTTTTCGAGCGTGCCGACCTCGTCGGCCTGGGTGCGTTCGATCGTGGCGGCGAGGGCTTTCGCGTCGGGGTTGGCGCCGCCCGCCCGTTCGTCCTTGGCCATCTGGATCGCCCCGTTGTGGTGGGCGATCATCATCTGGGCGAACATGCGGTCGAAGTCCTTGCCCGCGGCCCCGGTCAGCTTGCCCATCTCCGCGTCGGACATCATCCCGGGCATCGCGTGCCCGCCGTGCCCCTGCGGCGGTTCGACCGGCTTACCCCAGCCGGTCAGCCACCCGCTCAGGGTCTTGATCTCCGGGTCCTGCGCGGCCTTGATCTGGCCGGCGAGCTGTTTGATCTCCGGGTCGGCGACCCGACTGGCGGCCAGGTCGGCCATCTGCACGGCCTGCTTGTGGTGCGGGATCATGTTCTGCGCGAACGTGACATCGGCGTCGTTGAACACCGCGCCCGACCCGGGCGCGGTGCTCGTCGCCGTGGTGCCCGAGCCGTGGTCCATGCCGGACGAGCCGCCGTGGTCGCTGTTGCCGCAGCCGGCGGCCAGGCCCAGCACGACGACGCCCGCGGCCCCGGCGAGCAGCACGCGGCGGGAAAGAGCAATGCCTCGCATGAGGTGGTGGTCTCCTGTCGGTAGGTACGGATTGATGGACACGCCGAAGATCCGGACGCGACGAGGTCGCGGCCGGTAAGGGGGGTGTCCTATCTCCGCAGCACCGACAGGTTGGCGAGCACCAAACCGAGGGCAGGCCGTAGCGGCGGTCCCCGCCCCAACGCGGCGAACACGGCCGGGATCGGGGCGACGCCACCGCCCGCGGCACGCATGGCACCCAGGGCGCAGGCGAGGAGCACGGCCAGCCCGACCGCGGTCAGGATGGCCAGGCACACCTCGGTCGGGTCGAACCCGCCGCCGGGGATCGGCAGCCCCACCAGTTCCACACCGGCGACCTGTATCGGCGCCGCCGCGTTCATGGCGGGCGACCGCGTGGCGGACGTGCCGTGCGAAGCGGCCATGGTCATCGTGGCGTGGCTGTCACTGGGATGGCCCATGGTGTGCATGCCGGCCACACCGAACGCCACCAGGACGAGCAGGAGCACACGCAGCGCCGCGAACCGTCTCGGCACCCGGCTCACCGCCCTCCAGCCGGTCAATGACGCGTCCCACGGTAGCCGACCCGGCCGGGCGGCTGGGCCGACGCCCTGCACCGCTGCGCCGCCCGGCCGGGAGCGCGTCGCGCGACCCGACGATCACAGTGTGACAGTGACCCACCCGCTGGTTCGTGATCTCCAGCAGGCAGCCGCCCGGCGGCCGGGCATCGGGCCACACCGACCGTGCCCGGCCGGGATCGTATGCTGGGCGCCGTGACGAGTCTGGCGGACCGCGCGCCGGTCGCCGCCGCGTGGCGGCGACGGCTGGTCGTGCTGCTCGCCGTGGCCGCCGCCCTTGTCGCTGTGCGCGGGCCGATGTGCACCGACGGCATGCTGACCCACACGCCGTCGATGGCGATGGCGATAGCCGGGTCGGTGTCGACGCCGATGGCGATGGGCGGCCCGCAGGCCGACGGCTCGGCGGTACCGCCGTCTCGGTGGTGTCCGGCGCTGGCCACGGCCACCGGCCGCTCCACCACCGACCCGGAATCCTGCCTAAGGGCTTCCCCCACGACGGTGGCCAACCTCACCGGTGCGATCATGCCTGGCGCCGCCCGTGACCTCTGGCACGCGCCCGTGCCGGCGGCGGCGCCACCACTGCCCGTGATCGCCGTGCTGCGCCACGCCGCGACCCTGCACCAACTGGGCCTGCTGCGCAGATAGGAACACCCCATCCTCGAGTCGATCTCGCTCGGTGGATGCCGCGTCCGGCCCGGGGGCATTCTTCGTCCCCCGGATCGGCCGGCCGTCGTGTTCCCGTCCTGTCGCGCGAAAGGCGTCCACGTTGTGAACCTTGTTGCTGTCCTCGTCACCGGACTGTTCGCCGGGGGCGTGTCCTGCGCCGCAGTGCAGGGCGGGCTGCTGGCCGGCCTGGTGACGCGCCAACGGCCCGCCACCACACTTGCCCTACCGGACGCGGCGAAGCCCGCACGGGGCAACCGCCGGTCGGCCACCAGGCCACCGGCCGGCGCGTCCGCACCCGTGTCCGTGTCCGGCCGGTTGGCCGACGACCTCGCCCCGGTCGGCGGGTTCCTGGCCGGCAAGCTCGCCTCCCACACCCTGCTCGGCGCCGCCCTCGGCGCCCTCGGCGCCACCGTTGAACTCTCGGTCGGGCTGCGCACCATGGCGCAGATCGCCGCCGGGGTCCTCATCGTCGTGTTCGGGCTGGCCCAACTCGGGGTCCCCGGCTTCCGCGGCATCACCGTCACCCCACCCGCGTCATGGAGCCGGTTCGTGCGCGGCCGGGCCCGCTCGCAGTCCGCGCTCGCCCCGGCCGCGCTCGGCCTAGCGTCCGTGCTGATCCCATGCGGGGTCACCCTGTCGGTGGAGGCCCTGGCGCTGACCTCCGGCTCGCCGTGGGCCGGCGCGGCGACCATGGCGGTGTTCGTGGCCGGCACCGCCCCGCTGTTCACCGTCCTCGGGTACGCCACCCGCAAGGCTGCCACCGCCTGGCGCGGCCGGCTCGCCACCGTCACCGGGCTGGTGGTGCTCGCGGTGGGCCTGTACACCCTCAACGGCGGGCTGGAACTGGCCGGCTCACCCCTCGCCGCCGGTCGGCTCGCCGAAGGCGCCGGGCTCGGCCCCGCCCCGGTCACCGCCGCCCAAGCCCCCGCCGACGCGCCACCCGTCGCCCTCGCCGACGGGCGGCAGACCGTCATCGTCACCGCCCGCACCGGCTCCTACAGCCCGGAAAACCTGCAGGTCCAATCCGGCCTGTCCACCACCCTGATCGTCCGGTCGGTCAAGGCGCAGGGCTGCGTGCGGGCGTTCATCCTCCGCGACAAGCAGTACATCCTGCCGGTCAACGGCGACACCCGCATCGACCTGGGCACCCTCAACCCCGGACGGCTGGACTACAGCTGCGGCATGGGCATGTACACCGGCACCCTCACCATCGTCTAGGAGCATCCCCTCATGGCCGAGGTCACCTACACCTTCACCGTCACCGGCATGCACTGCGGCTCCTGCGGGCTGCTCATCGACGACACCCTCGAAGACATGCCCGGCGTGTCCGTCTCCCACACCGACGTCCGGCGCAGTCGGACCACCGTCTACCTCGACCCCGACCGCTGCGCCACCGACGACATCATCGGCGCCATCGCCGACGCCGGCTACGCCGCCCAGGTGGTCCAGCCATGACTACTCCGCCGATGACCATGCCTCGTCAGCGATGGCAGCGAGCGGCCCAGGCCGGCGCGCCGCTGGCCGTGTGGGCGGTGCTCGCCGCGGCCGTCGCCTACGTGCTCGCCTACGACCCCACCGACCGCACCCCCGACCCGACCGGGCCGTGCCTGTGGCACGCGATGTTCGGCATCGACGGGCCCAGCTGCGGCGGCACCCGCATGATCTGGTACCTGCTACGCGGCAACCTCGTCGAGGCCGCCCGGCATCATCTGCCCGCCCTCATCGCGCTGCCCGTGGCCCTGTACGCGCTGGCCGCGTGGACCGCGGCGGCGTCCTTCGGCCGCCGGCTGCCCGCCCCGCGGATCCCGCGCCGGGCCTGGCTGGCATACGCCGCGTTCTTCCTCGTGTTCACCGTCGTGCTGCGCAACCTGCCCTGGGCACCGTTCACCTGGTTCTACGTGCCGAACCTCACCTGAGACCCATCGACTACCAGCCGCGAC
>WNFV01000117.1_pt1 | contig 88779 bp, 68 predicted proteins | sample 5400101 | NCBI WGS metagenome assembly WNFV01 (sample SAMN13153361, study PRJNA577476) | soil metagenome | isolation source: 115 cm soil or saprolite under grassland replicate 1 | place: USA:California | collected 2016-06-15
CACGACCGCGATCTGCGCGCGGGGTCGCATCGGCACACGTCGAGGCTGCTTCGAGATACCCATACGCGGAAAACTAGATGATCACGCGTCCGTCACGCACGTTGCTCAAACCCATGTGCGAAAGACGGGTCTAGCCGCGGTCCCGGCCAGGCCTACGCCAAGAAACTCACGGTGACCCGGCGAGCCAGTCGAGAGTGGCCGCCGCCGTCCACGACTGGGCGTCGCTGCCCAGTGGCTCGCCGGTGTGTGGCTCGTAGTACTCCGCGAAGTGGCCGTCGGCCACCAGCCGCAGCCCTTCCTGGCGCATCCGTTCGGCCTGCCGGACCAGTCCGCGCCGCTCGAACGCCCAGCCGAAGAGCCAGACCAGGGCTGGCCAGATCGGACCGCGCCAGTACTGGCGCGGGTCGTACCCCGGCGCGTCCGGACTCGTCGACGGCGGCAGCGCGGCGACCTGGCCCGGGGCGCCGGACCATCGTGGCCCGTCGAACTCGGCGAGAAGGGCCTGCTCAGCCGACCGGTCGAGACCGCCGCAGAGCAGTGGGGCGAAGCCGGCGACGGTCTCCCTGCCGAGCCAACGACCGGTCCGCAGATCCCGGTCCCGCGCCATCCCCGTGGCGGGGTCGGTGCTTGCGACGACGGCGCGGCGCAGGCGGTCGGCCCAGCCGAGCAGCTCGGCGGCCCGCGCATCGCTACCCTCCGCGGCGGGCACGAGCTCGGCGAGCACCTCACACGCGATCGCGAGGACGGCGGTGGCGAACGCGTCGCCGACGCGGAAACTGCTCGACCGGGCGATGGCGACGTCGTCGTACTGCAGCCGCCGCAGCTCCTCCACCAGCCACAGGTACCGGTCGTACTCGGTGTTGTCCGGCCGCTCGTGCGGGTCGTCCACCAGCTTGAGGTCGACCCGGCGGTAGGCCGGCAGCGGGCCCACCTTGACGGCGGCGTAGGGCTCGTCCCAGCGCGGTGAGTTGTCCATGCCGGACTCCCAGCCGTGCACGATGGCGACGAGCCCCGGGCTCGCCCCGGCGCGTGCCGTCATCAGCCACCGGTGCCAGGCGTACAGGGCCGGCCAACTTCGCCGGAGGAACGACTCCGCGACCTCCCGGTCGGTACCGCCACGCCGCCGGGCCACGTCGAGGATCCGGGCGACCGCGATGGCGTGTACGGCCGGCTGGCAGATGCCCGAGGTGGCCGGCCGGCGGGGCGCGGCGTCGGTCACCTCGGCGCACCGCCACCACTCCGGTCCGGGGCGGTAGTCGGAGGCGGTGTCGGAGAACACGATGTGCGGGATCATGCCCGTGCGCCACTGGGCGGCGAGCAGCGTGTCGAGTTCGAGGCAGGCCCGGGGGATGGACAGGTGGGTCAGCCCGATCGCCACGAACGCGGCGTCCCAGCTCCACTGGTGCGGGTACAGCCGTGGGGCGGCCACCGTCATGGTGCCGCGATCGTTGCCCTGCAGGACGCGCGCCGCGGCCTCGCCGAGTTGGGCTCGCGGAAGACGCTGGCGTGCCGTGTCGACCATGTCGCTCGCTCAGGTGCTCAGGGCGAGCGCGGTCTGCGGATCGAACCAGCGTTGGTGCTCTTCGCCGAGGCGTACCCACACCCGGTCGCCCGGCTCGGCCCGGAACCGTGCGGGCGTCTGGATCTTGACCACCTGTCCGCCGAGCTCGGTGGTGAGCAGCACCGAGGAGCCCAGCGGCTCGTACACCTGGACGACGGCCGGTACCGCGTCCGGTGCGCCCTCCTCGACGAGGGCGATCGCCTCGGCCCGGATGCCCAGCCGCACCTCACGGCCGGCGAACGAGGCCAGGCTCGCGGGTGCCGGTACCCGCACGCCGCCGAACTCGACGTGTCCGTCGACCACGGTGCCGGTCAGGAAGTTCATCGGCGGGCTGCCGATGAACCCACCGACGAACTCGCTGACCGGGTCGTCGTACACCTTCAGCGCGGAGGCGACCTGCTCGATCCGGCCGTCTCGCATCACCGCGACCCGGTCGCCGAGGGACAGCGCCTCGACCTGGTCGTGGGTCACGTAGACCGTCGTGGTGCCCAGTTCCCCGACCAGCTTCTTCAGCTCCGCCCGGAAGGCCAGCCGGAGCAGGGCGTCCAGATTGGACAGTGGCTCATCCATGAGCAACACGTCCGCGTCGACCACGATGGCCCGGGCCACCGCGACGCGCTGCCGTTGCCCGCCGGACAGCTGTGCGGGGTACCGGTCCAGGAAGTCGGTGAGTTCGAGCAGCTCGGCCGCCCAGGCGACCTTGCGCCGGATCTGCTCGCGGGGCATGCCACGCATCAGCAGGCCGAAGCCGATGTTGTCGCGCACCCGCCGGTGGGGAAACACCGCGTAGGACTGGAACACCATCGACAGGTTTCGGTCCCTGGGCGGAAGGTAGGTCACGTCCCGCCGGCCGATGACCACCTGGCCGTCGGTCGGCAGCTCCAGCCCGGCGACCATGCGCAGCAGGGTGGTCTTCCCGCAGCCGCTCGGGCCGAGCAGCACGACGAACTCGCCGTCCTCGACGTCGAGCGAGACGTCGTCGTTCGCCCGGTACTTCTGGCCCGGGTAGACCTTGACGAGGTTACGCAACCGCACGTCAGCCATGAGCCGTCCTCATCGAATCGTTGAGCCCCACATGTTCAGCAGGTACCGGCGCATCACCAGGATGAAAAGCACCGCGGGTACCACGAGGGCGAAGCCGCCGGCGAACCGGTAGTAGACCGGGGAGTACGACAGGGAGGTCAGCACCTGCGCCGGCAGCGTCCGGTTGGCCAGGGTGAGCACCGCCGCACCGAGGATCTCGTTCCACGACAACACGAACGTGAAGATGCTCGCCGCCGCGATCCCGGGCAGCGCCATCGGGGCGATCACCCGGCGGAACGCGCCGAAGCGGGTACAGCCGAAGATGAGCGCCGCCTCCTCCAGGTCGACGGGTACCGCGACGAAGACACTCGCGGTGATCAGTACCGTGGTCGGCAGGGCGAGCGCGGAGTGCACCAGCGTGACGGCGAGGACGCTGTCGTAGATGCCCGCGTTGAGGAACAGGGTCGCCAGCGGGATGGACAGCACCACGACCGGCAGCGACCGGGTCAGCAGCAGGAACAGCTGGTAGGGGTCGCGACCGCGGAACGCGAACCGGGCGACGGCGTAGCCGGCCGGCGCGCCTACGACCAGGGAGACGACGATGGTGGCCAGCCCCACCACGACCGAGTTGAGGAACGCCGGCAACACCCCGGTCGCGCCCAGGAACCCGCGCAGCGTCTCGGTGGACAGATCCCGGGGCCATACCGCCTTCGGGAACCGGTTGTGCTCGGCGCGGCTGGAGAACGCCGCGAGCGTGATGAGATAGATCGGCGCCGCCATGAACAGCGTCAGCGCCACGGCCGCGACCTGCTGCGCGGCCCGGCGGACGCGAACCTGGCGCAGCGGCCGACGGTCGATCGGGGGCAGCTCAACCTCGATGGCCGGGGCGATCGTACCGGCGGGCGCCGGGTCTTCGGTGGCGGTCATCGGTCCCCCCGAGAGGTGCCCGGCTGGCGCAGCAGCCGCAGATAGGCGAACGCGGTGACGATCGACACGGCGAGCACCACCAGGGCCACCGCGCTCGCCACCCCCGGATCGGCCAGGTTGACGTACCACTCGTACGTCTCGCCGACCAGAAGCGGGAAGTTACGGCTGGTGAGCGCCTGGGCCACCGCGAACGCCTCGAACGCGAGAATGGTCCGCAGGATCAGCGCCACCTGCAGACTCGGTTTGAGCAGCGGCAGCGTGACGTGGCGCAGGCGCTGCCAGAAGGTCGCGCCGAAGACCTGGGCGGCCTCGTCGTAGTCGCGCGGGATCAGCTGCATCCCCGCGACGACGATGATCAGTACCAGCGACGTCGCCCGCCACAGCTCGGCGACGACCACGGCCAGGAACATCGTGCTGGGGCTCTGGTACGACAGCCACTCGACCGGGTCGATGCCGAACCAGCCCAGCACCGAGTTGAGGTACCCGTTGTTGGTGAAGATGGACAGCCAGACCAGGCCGGCGGCGAGGTCGGATACGGCCAGCGGTACCGCCCACAGGTAGAAGTACACGCCGGAGAAGCGCAGCTTCTCCCGCAGCAGCAGGGCCATGGACAGGGCGAGCGCGAACTGCAGCGGGATGAGCACGATCACCAGCAGGAGCGTGTTGCGGAAGGCGAGCCAGAACCGGGGGTCGGCACTCATCCGCTGCCAGTTCGCCGTCGTCGGGGTGGCGAAGCCGCCGAACGCCTGCGCCACCCCCACGACCAGCGGCCAGCCGAACAGCAGCAGCATGAACAGCGCCGACGGGGCGAGCAGCAGGTACGGTCCCAGTCGGGTCGTGGCGCGCGCCAGCGATGACCGGCGGGCCACGTCCACGCCCGCCGCGTCGCCGGTTCGGGTGGACATCACCCCACCTTGCAGGGGCCGTCGCTCTTCGGGTCCGGCGCCCAGCACGATGCCTTCGCCCCGTCGATCAGCCCTTGGAGGACCGGGGCCTGTGCGTCGAGCGCCTTCTTGACGTCCTGCTTCTGCAGGACGATCGCGGTGAACGCGTCCCGGAACACCTTGGTCACCTGGCCGTCTTTGGCACCCAGCCCGACCGGCGGCAGGGCGAGCAGCGCGTCCGGATTGTCCTGCGTCTTGCGTACCGCCTCCGCCTCCAGCTTCACCGCCGGAGGCAGGTCGCCGGGTATCTCCGCCTTGACCGTCGGGAAGAAGGCGTTCTGGCGCAGCAGCTCCACCTGCGTCTGCGGCTTGGACAACGCCTTGATGAGCGCCTTCGCCTTGTCCTGGTCGGGTGCGCCCTTCGGGATCCCGAGACCGGTGAGGATGGCCATGTAGGCATGCCCTTTCGGGCCCTTCGGCGCGGGCGCCATCACCCACTTGTCGGGCTGGTCCTTCGGCGCCTGTACCAGCCGGGCCACGTGGTCCCAGCCCACCTTCACCTCGCCGGCGGCCAGGGGCTCCTGCATGAACTCGTAGTTCGCGCTCGCCGCGACGCAGTTGGCCCACAGCTCCTGCATGTACTGCCAGGCGGTGATCGCCTCGGCAGACCGGAACGTGCTGATCTGTCCGCCGGTGAACGCCGGGTACAGGTAGCCCTGCAGGAACCGGTGCAGCAGCCCTCTCGGCCCGCCGGGGAAGCCGAACACCGCCTTGCCGCCGTTGGCCTGGCGGGCCGCTTTCGCCCAGGCGAGGTACTGGTCGTAGGTGAGGTTGTTGACGTCCGCGCCGGACGGCAACCAGGCCAGGGCATCCTTGTGCGCGGCCAGCACGTAGGTCGCCTGGGCCCACGGGATGTAGTAGGCCTTGTCGGTGCCGAGCTTGCTCAGCGTGGTGAACTCGTCCGGATAGCCGGCCCCGGACAGCTCGCCGGCCAGCCCGGACAGGTCCTCCAACAGGTTGGTGCCGAGCGTCGCGAAGTCGCCGTGCAGTCCTCCAACTACGTTGACCTTGACCTGTTTCGCCTGTACCTGTGAAGTGACCTGACTGATCACCTGGCCGGCGTCGTTGGGGACGAAATTGACCTTCGCGTCCGTGTATGCCGAGCCGAGGATCTTGCGGAATCGCTCGGCCTCCTCGACCGGCACGAACTGGGTCGACATGAACGTCAGGTCGCCGCCCTTGCCGCCGCCTGACGTGGAAAAGCCGCCGCAGGCGGACAGCACCGGAACCACCGGTGCGGCGGCACCGATCGTGACGGCCCACCGCAACACGTCGCGACGGGAGACAGGGTTGGCGGGTGGGCCAGCCGCATGATCAGACATCGGCCTTTCCCTTCGACGAAGCGATGAATGCAGTATCGCTCGGCGAAGGTCATCCAGATACCGGTGCGATCCGGCTATCTCCGACGGTCCTTCCCGAACCGGGACGGCCGGGCACGCCGCGGGTGGAGGCGACCGGAGCCGTGTTCCCGTCTAGGGCCATCGGGCAGGTAATCACGTGACGGCCGGTACGGACGTTCCCGCTCCAGCTCGGGTTGATGGCTGTCCCGCGCACAGCGGCACGATGAGGACATCGCCGGGCCGCTATGCTCGCCGGGTGTCCGGCTTCCTGGTGGCGGTCGACTACGGCGCCGTGAACACGGTGGCGGTGCTACGTCGGCCGGACGGCCAAGTACGCCCCTTGCTGGTCGACGGCTCGCCGCTGCTGCCGTCCGCGGCGTGCGTCGGGCCGGACGGCCGGCTGCTGGTCGGCCGGGATGCCGAGAGCGCCGGCCGGGTGGATCCGGCGGCGTTCGTGCCCGACCCGCGAAGCCGGATCGATGCCGGCACGGTGTTGCTCGGCCGTTCGTCGTTCCCGGTGGTGGAGGTCATCGGCAGTACGCTGGCGCTGGCCGCCCGGGAAGCCATCCACAGCGCCGGTGGGGTACTGCCACGGCTTGTGCTCACCCACCCGGCGTCCTGGGACGAGACCCGGCGGGCGAGGCTCGGCGAGGCTGGGTTCCGCGCCGGACTCGGCGTGCCGACCCTGGTACCGACGCCGGTGGCCGCTGCCTGGTACCAGGCGGAGTCCGTCGGCGAGGTGGGGCCGGGCCGCTGCGTGCTCGTGTACCACCTCGGTGCGGGATCGTTCGAGGCCAGCCTGCTGCGGCGGGCAGCGCAGGGCTACGAGCTGCTCGCCGCGCGCGGGCTCGAGGACGTCGGAGGAGTCGACCTCGACGACCTGTTGATGAAGCTGGTCGGGGCGGCGCTGCCATCGGACGCGGCGGAGGCATGGCGGCGGCTGGTCACGCCCACCACCACGGCCGAGGTGCGCCGGTTCACGCAGTTGTGCGACGACATACGTACGGCCAAGGAGGCGCTCTCCCGCCAGCTCACCGTCCGTGTGCACATCCCGCTGGTCGACCAGGACGTGCACATCGGGCGGGAGGCGTTCGAGTCGGCCGCTGAACGGCTGCTGGCGCGGACCGTCGACGTGGCTGCGGACCTGCTCGCCGCCACGGGTACGCCCGCGGATGACGTCGGCGAGCTGCTGCTGCTCGGCGGGTCCAGCCGGATTCCACTGGTCACGACGCTGCTGCACCGCCGGCTCGGCCTTTCGCCGACGGCCGTGAAGCAGCCGGAACTCGCGGTGGCCGAGGGGGCGCTGGCAGCCGCCGCCGGCACGGGCGGGGCGCCGCCCGGATCGGGCGTGCCGCCGGTGGCGGCCGGTGAACCGCCCACACTGGACCTGGCGGACGCGACAGCGGACCTGACACCGCAGGCTGCGCCACCGGCGGCCACCACGCCGGGGGCCGGGCCGGGTCGGCGTCGCCGGCCGATACGTCTGCTCGCCATGGCGGCCGGGCTCGCGTGCGTCATGGTCCTCGCCGGCTTGTACGCGACCCGCCAGCCCAGCCAGGTCGTATCCGGTGGTGGGTCTGCCGCCACCGGTACCCGTCCAGCCGTGACCGGTCCCGCCACCGGCGTTCCGACGAGCGTGCCCGCGACCAGAGCACCGACGGGGCCGGCGCCCAGCAGATCGCCGTCGACGGCGACGACATCCACCGCGCCGGCGCCGGCCATCCCGATCTCGGCGGGCGCCAGCACCGGCATCGCGCCCGTGGTGGTCTCACTCACCGCGACTCCCACCAGCGGGACGTGCTCCACCGAGGTCACCTTCGTGGCGCACTTCATCGTCAACGGCACCGGAAGGTACCGCTGGCACTGGGTGTTCGGCGGGCCCGACAACCACACGTCCACCAGCGGCGACCACGATCAGGACAAGACCGGCGACGTGCACGTCACCAAGAAGTTCGACGCCGGCGGGTCCGGGATCTACTGGGCGCAGGTGCAGATCACCTCTCCGGTCACCGGCGCGTCGAACCAGGCCGGCGTCCAGATCACCTGCACCCGGTGAAGCACCAGCCGTCGCGAGTTACCTACCTGCCTCCGGTGCCCGCGGCTGTGCCGTACCACATGTCCGGATCTGGACATCGGCATTCGCCCGGTGTTCGGTCGGTAGATGCTGGCAGGCAGCGTTGGGCGGGGCTCATCTGCCGCCCGCGCGGCTGGCTGCCCGGCGCAGCATCATGATGCCTGTGGCCAGCAGCCACAACTGCACGATCAGGGACGCGAGGATGCCGTAGAGCAGCGCACCCGGGAACAGCGTCGGCGACAGGAACAGACCCGTGGCGGCAGCCAGGGTGGTGGCACCGATGACTGTCCCGGCCCAGCCGAGCCCGGAGGGGTAGCGGTCCAGGACCATCGCCAACCCGAACAGCGTCAGCGAGATGCCGTACAGCAACGCCATCGCGACCAGGGAGGGGCCGTGGGTCGCCGCGACCACCGCATGGGCGGCGCGCACCAGATCCGCCCGCTCGTCGGGTGCGGCTCGGGTGGCCGCGTCGGCCAGTTCGGGTAGGGCCAGGCCCTCGCTGGTGCTTTCGACGCTGAATACGGCCAACCCGACGACCGAGCTGGCCAACCCACCTTCAGATTCAGCCCGGCATTTGCCGGCTGACCGGCCGGGAAGCCAGCCCGTGCGGAGGTATCAGCCATACCCGCGATGCTCACCGCCGCGGGCAGGCGATGCGTCCGCCCTACGCAGACACCTGCCTGCCGCTGTTACTGCCGCGACGTACTCCCGTGGGAGTACCCGCGGCCGTACCCGCCGCCGAACACGCGTACCGCGCCTGGCCGCGGCAGGCGGGATACGCGCACGTCGAGGTATGCCAGGCGAGCCGGACGCCACCCGTAGCCGTCATGACCGGCTCGGTATGACCCGATCGTGGTCGGGCGTTTCTCCCAGGGCGAACGCGGCCTTCGCCACCATCGGGCGCGGGCGGGAACATCCCCCAAGCCACTGGAGTTGAGCCATCTGCACTCATGCTTACATGATTACAGAGGTGGGATGTGGCTACCCTTCCGGTACTGCCCCTGGCCGACGCGGTTCTGCTGCCCGGCATGGTCATACCTGTGACGCTCGACGCCGCAACCCAGGCCGCGATCGACGCCGCCCGGGCTGCCGGTGACAACACCGTGGTCGCGGTACCACGCATCGACGGCGCGTACGGCCCGGTCGGTATCACGGCGCTGGTGGAGAAGGTGGGCCGGCTGCCCACCGGTGAGCCCGCCGCGGTCATCCGTGGTCTGTACCGGGCGCACCTCGGCTCGGGGGTGTTCGGGCCGGGTGCCGCGTTGTGGGTCGAGATCACCCCGTTCGCCGAGCCGGCGCCCGCCGGTAAGGCGCGTGAGCTGGCCCGCGAGTACAAGACCCTGGTGACGTCCCTGTTGCAGCGTCGCGGCGCGTGGCAGGTCATCGACGCGGTCGAGCGGATGGACGACCCGGCCGAGGTCGCCGACTCCGCCGGGTACTCGCCGTGGCTCTCGCTGGCGCAGAAGGCCGAGGTCCTGGCCGCCCCGGACGTGACGGCACGGTTGACCCTGCTCGTCGGGTGGGCCCGGCAGCACATCGCGGAGCTGGAGGTCGCCGAGCGGATCGGCGAGGACGTCCGCGAAGGCCTGGAGAAGAACCAGCGGGAGTTCCTGCTGCGCCAGCAGCTCGTGGCGATCCGCAAGGAGCTCGGCGAGGACGAACCGGACGGGAGCGCCGAATACCGGGCCCGCGTCGAGGCGGCCGACCTGCCGGAGAAGGTCCGCGAGGCGGCGTTGCGCGAGGTCGGCAAGCTGGAGCGGGCCAGCGAGCAGGCGCCGGAGGCCGGCTGGATCCGGACCTGGCTGGACACGGTGCTGGAGCTGCCGTGGAACACCCGGACCGAGGACAACACCGACCTGACGGCGGCGCGCGCGGTCCTGGACGCCGACCACGCCGGCCTCGATGACGTCAAGGACCGCATCCTGGAGTACCTGGCGGTGCGCAACCGCCGCGCCGCCCGGAACCTGCAGGTGGTCGGCGGGCGCGGGTCCGGTGCCGTGCTCGCCCTGGTCGGGCCGCCCGGCGTGGGCAAGACCAGCCTGGGCGAGTCGGTCGCGCGGGCGCTGGGCCGCCGGTTCACCCGGGTGTCGCTGGGTGGCGTGCGGGACGAGGCGGAGATCCGCGGCCACCGGCGTACCTACGTCGGCGCGCTGCCCGGCCGCATCGTGCGGGCGATCCGCGAGGCGGGTTCGATGAACCCGGTCGTGCTGCTGGACGAGGTCGACAAGCTGTCGGTCGGGTTCGCCGGCGATCCGGCGGCCGCGTTGCTGGAGGTGCTCGACCCGGCGCAGAACCACACGTTCCGCGACCACTACCTGGAGGTCGACCTCGACCTGTCCGACGTGCTGTTCCTGGCCACCGCCAACGTCGCCGACACCGTCCCCGGCCCGCTGCTGGACCGGATGGAGGTGGTCACGCTCGACGGGTACACCGAGGCGGAGAAGGTCGCCATCGCCCGGGACCACCTGCTGCCCCGGCAGTTGGAGCGGGCCGGCGTGACCGGTGCCGACGTCACCATCAGCGACGAGGTGCTGGCCATGATCGCGGCGGAGTACACCCGCGAGGCCGGGGTGCGCCAGCTGGAGCGGGCCCTCGCCCGGATCCTGCGCAAGGTGGCGGTGAAGCTGGCCAGCGAGCCGGGCCCGATCGCGGTCGACACCACCAACCTCAAGGAGTACCTGGGCCGGCCGCGGTTCACGCCGGAGTCCGCGGAGCGCACCGCGGTGCCGGGGGTGGCGACCGGGCTGGCGGTCACCGGTACCGGCGGGGACGTGCTGTTCATCGAGGCGACCGTGATGGACGGTGAGCCGGGCCTGACGCTGACCGGGCAGCTCGGCGACGTGATGAAGGAGTCGGCGCAGATCGCCCTGTCCTACCTGCGTTCGCACGGGCCGGCGCTGGGGATCGACCCCGCGGTGCTCGCCGGCCGGCGGGTGCACCTGCACGTACCCGCCGGGGCGGTACCCAAGGACGGCCCGAGCGCCGGGGTCACCATGACCACCGCCCTCGCGTCCCTGATCACTGGCCGGCCGGTCCGGCCCGACGTGGCCATGACCGGCGAGGTGACGCTCTCCGGTCGGGTGCTGCCGATCGGCGGGGTGAAGCAGAAGCTGCTCGCCGCGCACGGGGCCGGGCTGACCGAGGTCATCATCCCGGCACGCAACCAGCCGGACCTCGACGACGTACCGGCCGAGGTGCGCAAGGAACTCACCGTGCACGCGCTGACCGACGTGGCGGACGTGCTCGCGATCGCGCTGCGGCCGGTCCAGGTCACGCCGGAGATCCGGCCGCTGGCCGCCTGAGCACCGTCCCGGGCGCCACCGTCACCCGGTGGCGCCCGGGGACGGCGCCGGCAGCCGGGCGGTGGCGGCCTGGTGCCGGGCCGACTCGCTGATCGACGGGCTGTTGGCGATGAGGGTGCGGGCCTGGGCCGGCGAGAAGAGGTACGTGGTCTCGCCGTTGCACGGGCCGTCCGACTCGCCGGGTGCCTTGATCCACAGCAGTGCGGCCAGGCCCGGCCGGTCCGTCGCCGTAGTGGGCGGAGCCCCCAGCGCCTGCTTCGGCGGGTTGCACCACTGCTCGCCGGACGGCGGTCCCAGGCCGTTGCGGGAGGTGTCGATGACGAACTCGCGGTCGCCCACGAGGTCGGACACCTCCCGGGCCCACCGGTAGCTGTCCTCGGTGCTCTGCCGGTTGGAGACGTTGACCGAGAAGCCTTCGGCGTACTGCACGCCGGAGTCGATCAGGCGCTGCGCCAGCTCGCCACTGGCTCTCCAGTGTGAGTGCCCGACGTCGAGGTAGACGTACTGGCCGGCGTCGGCGAGCCGCCGGACGCTGCGGTTGAGGACGGCGGCGTGGGCGGCGTCGAAGCACTCCGCCGGTACCGCGTCGGGCTCCATGACGATCGCGGCCCGGGTCGGACCGAGATTCTCGATGAGCTGACCGATCCACCGGTCGTAGTCGGCCGCGGCGGGCGCGCCTTCGGCGAACTTGCTGCAGCCGCGGTTCGGCAGGTAGTAGGCGACGAGTACCAGCAGCGTGCCGTCCCGCCGGGCGCGGCGCGCGAGGTCCGGTACGCCGGCCAGGTCCGGCGGGCTGTTGAGCCAGCGCGCCTGGGGTTGGCTGGTGATCGGATCGAGCCAGCCCGCGGCGTGTGCGGCCTGCCAGCGGGCGGCGGTCGTGTTGGTGTCGTGGAACAGCCGGGCGCCGTGGAACGGGTGGTGCAGCGGTGCGTAGCTGATCGACGGCGGCTGCGGATGCAGGCGGGTGTCCGGTGGGGCCGCGCAGCCGGTGACCGCCGGTACCGCGGCAAGGGTGGCGGCGATGGCGAGGACGAGGCGGTACATGCTACGGCTTCCAGTACCGGCTCACGCGGTACACCCGCACGCCGTCGGGGCCCGCACCGAACGTCGCGACGACCACCGCGTGCTTGCGCGCCGCCATCACCGTCGGGTATTTCGTCGCGGCGTCGGGCGTCTCGTAGTACCAGTTCGGCAGCACCAGATAGTCGATGCGGGTGAGCGTGCGCCGCACCGCGGGGTCCGAGTCGACCTTGTACACGATCACGGGTTGCGGCCGGAACCCGTAATGGTGCACGAGGTCGGTCCAGATGGCGTCGTGGACGACGAGGACCCGGTCGCGGGGGATGTTGTCCGCCGCCCACCGGGTGGCGGTCCGCAGCGCCGGCTCCGGCCGTACCGTCTCCGCCGCGTACCATCAACAACCACTCGATGGCCAGCGCGAGGGTGACCGGTCGCAGCCGGCGCACCGCCAGCGCCAGGGGGATGGCCGCCAGCCCGAGCAGGATCAGGTACCGGTCGTAGCCCAGCCAGCGCTCGAACAGGTGGCGCGTCGGGCTGGCCGGGTCGAGCAGGGACCCGCTGGAGTCCAGCCCGGCCAGTTGCCACTTCGCCGTGCCCAGCACGCTGTTGTGGCCCGGGCCCTCGAACAGCTCGCCCTTGTAGATGGCGAAGACCGGGTACAGCCCCATCAGCAGCACCCCGCTGCCCGCGGATACCGCGATCACCTGCGCGCGGTTGCGGCGGTCCAGGTTCTGCGCCATGGCCCACGCGAACGCGGGCAGGGTCACCAGCGTGGTCTCCTTGGTGAGCGTGGCCGTCGCGAAGGACAGCGCGGCGGCGGTACCGGCCCAGATGGTCCGCCGGGGCGAGTACGCGAGGACGAACGCCAGGAGCAGCCACGGCGTGACGAGATTGTCGAGGAAGGTCCACCGGGTGTAGACGAGCGCGAGCGGGCAGAGCCCGAACAGCAGCGTGGCCGCGGTCGCACCCGGCCGGCTGAAGCCGAGCCGGCGCCCGAGCGCGTAGACCAGGGCCGCGCTGACCACCTTCGCGATCAGCATGCACTCGTTGCCGAAGGCGATGGCCGAGTCGTACCGGTTGAAGCCGTTGGTGAGCATCGACCACAGCGCGATCTGGATCCAACCGGCCGGTGCGTGGTCGTAGAAGTACGAGTACGGCGAGAGCGCGTGCTCGTACTGCAGCGACCAGGCCTGGGACAGGTACGTCCCGGGGTCGTCGACGTAGTCGGGGAAGGTGGACGACCCGATCGCGTGGACCGCGCCGACCGTGACCAGTGCCAGCAGGAGCACGGCGATGCTGGACCGGTGCCGTTGCAGCCATTCCCGGGTCGCGATGACGAACTGGCGGCGCAGTCGTAGCCCTTCCCGGATGTCGGTGACCTCCGGTGCCCAGGTGAGGGTCATGCGGGCACCTCCGCCGTCCGCCGCCTGGGCACCGCGGCCCGGGCCGGCCGCAGGTGCGCTCCCTGGTGGGTGGTCTTGACCCAGTTGCCGCGGCCCGACAGGAACCGGGCCAGCGCCCAGACCGCGGCCACCGACAGCGTCACCTGGTACGGGTAGAAGCCAAGCACCAGACCGGCGTAGTCGCGCAGCCGTACCTTCTCCCGGAAGGTACGGCCGAACTGGGCGAGCAGGACGACGTCGAGGACGACGGCGAGCAGGTTGAGCGCGAGGGGGAGCGTGGCGAGCAGCGCGACCACGATGGGCGACTTGTGGTACAGCGCCAGCGCCAGCGCCAGGGGTGCCATCAGCCCCACGAACGCCTGGAAGAACTGGAAACCCAGGACGTAGACGGCCACGTTGGCGGCCCGCCACCAGCCGCTGGTGTTCGCCCGCCACCAGCGGCGCACCCGGGCCGGCCAGCCCGGTGCCGGGGGCAGGGTACGCGGGTCGGCGCTGAAGTTCATCAGCTGCACGCCGCACTGCACGATGCCCGCTCCGGCCCGGCGCAACCGGTAGTCCGCCATCCTCAGCAGATCCGGATGGAACAGGTCCTCGGCGTCGGCCACCCCGACCCACTCGAACGGGACGCCCCGCTCCTTGAGCATCTCGACCGCCGCGTTGAGGCCGATCGGCTTGTTGTGCACGTCGGTGTCCTCCGGGTACCGGCAGACCAGCACCCGGTCCGGATACCGCCGCGCGTAGTCGTGCGCGATCGCCGCCGTACCGGGGTCGTCGGGGTGGTCGACGACGGGCACCACCCGGTAGTCGGGGTGGTTCAGCGTCGCCAGCCGCTGGAGGGGTGTGCGCGGCGACGGCTTCCTCGTGGCGCATCGGGACCAGGATGACGCCGGGCAGCCGGGGGTCGTCCGGTTCGCCGTAGCGGCCCGGGTCGTTGTTCTCCGGGGACCACCACTTGTAGAGCTGGAACGCCAGCGTGGTGACCGCGACGACGAGCATGAACAGCGAGACGGCGACGAGGAACGGGTCGACGAACGCCGTCGCCACCGCCCCGATGCCGGCGGCGGACGCGACGCACACGAGTCCGGCCCGGTACGCCCGTCCGCCCGTCGATGGCGCGGCGCGGGTCGGGCGGCCGCGGTCGCGCGTCGGGTCGGGGAGAACGACCAGAACCGGTCGGAGCAGAGGTTGACCAGAGTCGCGGTGCCGGTCAGGCCCCAGTAAGCGACGGAGATACCGGCCACCGTCGCGAGCACCGGGAACGCGGTCAGGCACAGCAGGGCGCTGGAACTTCGGGCGACCTGGAACCGCCACCAGCAGCGCCAGAACCGCAGACCCGTGCGCCGCCGCCAGGTGAGCCCACGGTTGGCCAGGAAGTTGAGCTGCAGGGTCACGACGAACTGGGTCGCGTTGGCCAGCCCGGCCGCCCAGCCGGCGGTGAGGAGCAGGCCGAGCAGGATCCGGCCGAACCCCGCCACGCTCGCGCCGATCACGAGGAAGAGGAGGTGTTCGCGGTGCCAGAGGGCGGATCGGAGGGTACGGGTCAGGGCTGCGTCGCGGAGGCGTGCGGGCATCGGAGCTCCCCCGGCGAATCGTGAGCGCTTCGACAAACCCGACTACCGCACTTCGCCCTGGGTTGCTCGGTGGCCGTCTGCCAGAATCTGACGCGCAAGTGTCGCCCCGTCCGAAGAAACCCCAGGGCAACCCCCGCCGACGGGGCGAGACAACGCGCACAGCCCGGACAGCCCGGGCGCAAGGAGGCACAAGTGCGAAGGTCATCCCTCTCTCTTTTGATCGCGCTCGTCATGGCCACCGCCTTCTCCGGTTCCGCATCGGCCGCCACCGGCACGACCGACCGGTCACCGGAGCGCGACCTGAAGGAAGGAGCCAAAGGCAACTTCGAGGTTCTGGAAGCCGCGGACCAGTGGGCCGAGGCGCGCACCGCTCCGGGCGAGGTCGTCGACGCCGGAGCGTTCACCGGGGCGTACGCGGCGGCGAGAGCGCTGCCCGTGTTCGGTGGAGCGTGGAACGAGCTCACCACCAAGCGGTACGACAGCGACGCCCACGGCTACCGCGATCCGGTCTGGTCCAACTCCGGCGGCGGCGCCGGGCTGGTCAGCGGCCGGGTCACCGCGCTGGCCACGGACGGCGCGACGCTATACATGGGCGCCGCTGACGGCGGCGTCTGGAAGACCACGGACGGCGGCTCCTCGTGGACACCGCTGACCGATGACGCGCCGACGCTCTCCACGGGGGCGCTGGCGGTCAACCCCGCGGACCACTCGCTGTGGGTCGGTACCGGCGAGGCGAACACCAGCTCCGACTCGTACGCGGGGATCGGCGTGCTGCGCTCCGCCGACGGCGGTGCGACCTTCACCCGGGTCGGCGGCGACGAGCTGTTCAACCACCTCATCGGCCGGTTGACCTTCGACGGCCAGGGCAACGTCTTCGCGGCGACCAGCATGGGCCTGTACAAGCGCTCGGCCACCGACCTGACCTCGTCGTGGACGCGGGTGCTCAAGCCGTGCGTCGGCCAGCACGGCACCACGTACATCAGCGACGTCGCGGTGCGTCCCGGCACCTCGGGCCGCAGCGTCGTCGCGGTCGTCGGCTGGCGGGCCGGTTCGGCGTGCAACGGGTTCTACGTCTCCGGCGACGGCGGCGCGACGTTCACCCGGACCACCGTGACCGGGTCGATCAACGACGGCCAGATCGGCCGGACCACCCTGGCCTACTCGGCCGACGGGTCGATGCTCTACGCGGTGGTCCAGTCGTCGCAGCTGTTCAACCTGCCCAGCGCCAGCCAGGGCGGTACCAACCTGATGGGCGTCTTCGCGGTACCCGCAGCGACCCCGGCAGGGCCGTGGACCACGATCGCGGAGTGGAGCAAGCTCGCCGCGTCCGGCTCGGCGCTGCAGGCGTCCCGCGGCTACGCGCCCGGCGTGCAGTCCTGGTACAACCAGTTCCTGGCCGTGGACCCGGCCGACAGCAAGCATCTCTACCTGGGCCTGGAGGAGGTCTTCGAGACCCTTGACGGCGGCATCTCGTGGCGGGCGGTCGGACCGTACTGGAACTTCGGCCTTCCGTGCTCCGCCAACGGCCTCGACGCGTGCCCGCCGACGACCCACCCGGACCAGCACGCCATCACCTTCGGGGCCAACGGCAGGGTGTACATCGGCGACGACGGCGGCGTCTACAGCCGGGCCGTGCGCAACGCGACCGGCTGGGCCAACCACAACGCCGACCTACAGACGCTGCAGTACTACTACGCGGGCGCCGGCCGGACGACCGGCGGGCTGGCGGTCTGGGGCGGCCTGCAGGACAACGGCGAGTCCCTGCTCCTGCCCGGCGCGCGGACGATGGTCTCGCCGTTCGGCGGCGACGGCGGGGACACGCTCGTCGACCCGCGCAACGGCGACCGGGCGGTGGTCGAGTACGTCGCCCTGGACATGGCCCTGACCACCAACGGCGGCCGCTCGGACGGTACCGTGCCGGCGTTCCGGGAGATCAGCCCGTCCTGCTTCGCGTTCACCTACACCCCGAAACCGTGCGACCCGAACGCGCGGTTCATCGCCCCGTTCCGCGCGGACCTGCGCAACATCAACCACTGGGTCGCGGGTGGGCAGTACGTGTGGGACAACGGCGGCAAGGGCTGGAACACCACGTGCTCGGCCTCGGCGTGTGACTGGAAGATCGTGCACGACACCGGGACAGGGCACTCCATCACGGCGATCGCCGTGGTCGGCGGGGTGACCTACGTCGGCTGGTGCGGTCCCTGCAACCCGCCCGGGTTCACCTCGGGGATCGACACCAACGCGGGCGGCAGCTGGCACCGGATCAGCAGCACCACCCTGCCGAGCCGGTTCGTCAGCGCGCTGACCGCCGACGCGGCCAACCCGGCACACGTGTACGCCGTCTACAACGGGTTCTCCCGGCGTTGGGTCGAGGGCGCCGGGACCGGGCACGTCTTCGAGTCCTTCGACAGCGGTACCACCTGGACCGACATCAGCGGCAACCTGCCCGACGCCCCGGGCGACGACCTCGTCGTGGTCAACGGCATGCTCGTGGTCGCCACCGACATCGGGGTGTTCGTCGCCACCGCCGGCGGCGGCGCGGGGACACTGTGGTCGCGGCTCGGCACGGGCCTGCCCAACGCCTCGGTCAACGACCTGTCCGTCATGCCCGACGGCACGGTCATGGCGGCGACGCACGGACGCGGGATCTGGACGATCACCGTGTAGCCGTGGGCGGGTGGCGGACCGGTTCCACCGGTCCGCCACCCGCCTTTCCGCACCGGTCACCAGGGCAGCACGCCGTACGTCTCGGCGGCGCGGTCGGCCGTCCACAGGCTGCCCCAGAACGTGCCGGTCGGCCCGTCCGCCGGCAGCGTCGCCAGGTGGACACTGACCCGGGCGCCCTGCTCGGCCGTCAGGAATCCCTGGTGGCCGTTGAGGTCGGTGGCGCAGTAGCCGGGGTTGGCCGCGTTCACCTTGATCGGGGTGTCGCGCAGCTCCTTGGCGTACATGGCGGTGACCATGTTCAGCGCCGTCTTGGACGCGGGGTACGGCACCGAGGTGAGCTGCCACAGCGGGCTGTCCGGGTCGGTCATCGAGGCGATCGAGCCCACAGCGACCAGCGGCTGATCGTCTACTGCGCCGAGCCGGGCTCGCCGACGGAGGCCGCGTTCCGGCGCCTCGCCGGCCACGTGCGCCCGGCAGCGTCGCGCTGACGGCGGCGACGCTGCCGGGACGGACTCACGCGAGGGTCCAGGTGACGGTGTCGGTGTAGGTGGTACCGCCGCGCGTCCCGGTGGCCTGCACGGCATTGGTACCGGGGGCGAGCGTGACGTCCGGCCAGCTGTAGATGTGGTTGGTCGAGGTCTTCGCCGGGCCCAGCGCCACCCCGTTCAGGGTGAGCGTGACGCTGTCCACGCTGCCGTACACCTTGATGGTGGTGACCGCCGCGGTGCGGTTGGTCCAGCGGCGGCTGGTGATGTACACGAACGGGGTCGTGGTCCAGTTGGCCTTGTACCAGTAGAAGGCGTCCTTCCTGGTGACCCGGTCGTAGGTCACCAGGCCCTTGTCGTTACGCCCGTAGGTGTCGCCCTCGCTGCGCCGGTCCGAGGCGAAGTCGAACATGTTCCACACGAACGTGCCCCACAGGTACGGCCGGGCCTGGATCTGCCGCCAGGTGGCCTCATGCAGGAGCGCCTGGTACTCCTCCGGATGGAAGTCCGAGTCCGGCACCGGCTTGGGCGGGTTCTCCTGGTGCTGGAAGATGCTTGCCCCGGCGCCGTACTCGCTGACCGCGATCCGCCGGGTCGGCTGGGTGCTGTGCAGGTTGTCGAAGAACCCGCCGAAGTCGTTGTACGAGCCGTAGTACCAGCCGTGGTACCGGTTGTAGCCGGCGACCTCGGCGTGGTTGACCAGCCCGCTCGTGATCGAGCCGTTGTGCGCATACGTGGAGAAGCGGTCGGGGTCCTCGGTGTTGACGATGCCGGCCAGCGTGTCCAGCAGCGCGTTGGTGGCGGTGTCGTCGGTGCGCTGCTCGTTGCCGATGCCCCAGAACACGATCGACGGGTGGTTGTAGTCCTGCCGGATCATCTCGCGGAGCTGCTGGGCGATGTTGGACCGGAAGGCGCTGCTGTCGGTGATCGAGTTGACCAGCGGGATCTCCGCCCAGACCAGGTAACCGCGCTCGTCGGCGAGGTTGTAGACCTTCTGGTCCTGCTGGTAGTGCGCGGTCCGCAGGGCGTTGACGCCCATCTCGTCCATCAGGTCGAAGTCGCGGGTGTGGTTGGCGTCGCTGATCGCCCAGCCCTGGTCGAGCAGGTCCTGGTGGCGGTTCACGCCGTGCAGCGACAGGTGCGTCCCGTTGAGGAACAGGCCCTGGTTGGCGTCGACGGTGACCGACCGCAGCCCGAGCCGTTCGGTCACCACGTCGGTGACGGTACCGGCGACCGTATCGCGGATCTCGACGTTCGCCTTGTACAGGTAGGGATCGGTGCGCCCCTGCCACCGCCGGGGATTGGCGATGGTCACCGTCTGGACGGTCTGCGTGCCCGCCGCGGCGGCGACGGTGACCGCCGTCGAGGTGGTGTCGGCGACCACGTTGTCGGCGGCGTCGGTGACCACGGCGTGGACGGCGACGGTACGCGCGCTCGTGCTGTTGTTCCACAGCTTCGTGGTGAGGTCGACGGTCGCCGAGGTGGCGGAGACACCGCGCTGGCGCAGGTACAGCCCCGGGCCGGCGTTGTCGAGCATCCGTACCGACAGCGGGTCGGTCACGATGAGGCTGACGTTGCGGTAGATGCCGCCGAAGAAGGTGAAGTCGGCGCTCAGCGGCGCCACGTCCGCGAACGCGGCGTTGCTCACCTTCACCGCGATGACGTTGTCGACACCCGGTTTTAGCGCCGCCGTGGCGTCGAACCGGAAGCGCGCGTAGCCGCCCCGGTGCTGGCCGAGGTAGGTGCCGTTGACCCACACGTCGGTGACGGTGTTGGCACCGGCGAACTGCAACCACAGCTTCTTGCCCGCGAACGTGGTCGGCGGCGTGTAGTGCCGGCGGTACCAGCCGACGCCGCGGTAGTAGTCGCTGCCGCCGTCCTCGCCGTCCTTGGCGTTCCACGTGTGCGGGACGGTGACGGCGGTCCACGCCGAGTCGTCGAAGCTCGGAGCCTGCGCCCCGGACACGTCGGTGCGGACGAACCGCCAGCCGCTGTTGAGGTCGACCCGCTGCCGCGGGCTCGGTGGCGTGTAGGTGGCCGCGTGCGCGGCCCCCGGTACCAGGACAAGTAACCCGGCCACGACGCAAGCGCAGGCCGCCACGGCCACCGCGACTCGCCGGGAAACGCGCACATACATGGGAAGTCTCCTCAGGTGGTCAACTCGGCAGGCCCCAGGCGGCGCCGGGCTTGCTGATCGGCACCGGGGCGATGGTCAGGGACGGGGTGCTGCCGGTCGGGTAGACCAGCGCCTCCCGGTCCCGGGGAAGGTCGATGGCGATCGCGCCGCCGCCGAGGTCGCGCCATATCGCGGGGCTACCGTCGTCGAGCAGCACGGTCAGCGCCGGTGCCCCGATCGCGACGTCGAGCCGGTCCAGGTTGGGTCCGCCGTCGGCGGTCGTCGCGGTGGCCCGCACCGGGTTGGTGCCCACCGCCAGGGTCGCCGGCACGGACACGGTCTGCCAGGTGTCCCAGCTCCCGGTCGGCGCGAAGGAGACGCCGGCCGCGACGAGCGCGCCGTTGACGCGGACGTCCATCGGACGGTCGGCGGTGCTGCCGTTGGCGTACCGGAAGATGAGCGTCGCCGGCCCCGCCGTGGTGGCGGAGACCCCGAACTCGACGTAACTGCCGGCGACGTTGGTGTAGTCGACGAACCCGGTACCGGTGTAGTTGAGGTGGTTGGTGGCCACCGTGCCCTGCGAGATCGTCGCGTTCTCCGCCTGGTAGGTGGTGACCGTCGACTGGCTCTGCTGGACGACCTCGAGGTAGTCGAGGTTGGGTCCGCCGTTGGCGGTCGTCGCGGTGGCCCGGACCTTGTTGGTGCCGGCGGCCAGCGTCACCGTGGCGGTGACGATCTGCCAGGTGGTCCACGCGCCGGTGCCGGGGAACGCCAGGCCGGCCGCTGTCGTGGTGCCGTTGACCGCGATGTCCATCGGCCGGTTGGTCGTCGTCCCGTTGGCGTACCGGAACCGTAGCGTCACCGGCCCCGCCTGCGCGGCGTTGACCGTGAACTCCACGTAGCTTCCGGCGACGTTGGTGTAGTCGACGAACCCGGTACCGGTGTACCCGGCCTGGTTGGTGGCCACCGTACCCTGCGAGATCACCGCGTTCTCGGCCTGGTAGACGGTGGACTGGCCGCCGGTGGGGAGGCCGGGCTTGAGCTTGCAGGGCTCGCCGGCGAGGCTGCGGACACGCACCCACCGGGTGACCCCGCCGGTGCGCGCGGCGCTGACGAGGAAGGCGCCCTGGGTCCGGAAGTCGTGCAACGTGACGTCGTTCCATGCCGACGGTACCGCCGGGAAGACCCGGATCGTCCCGCCCCAGCTCTGGCAGAGCATGTCGTGGATCGACTGGGACGCTGACAGGGGTGTCTCGATGACCGGTCCGGCCTCGGTGTACATCGTGTTGGCCCGGCACGGGAACGACGTACTGGGATCGAAGAACTTCATGAGATAGCTCAGCGCGGTGTCGCCCCGCCCGGTCGAGGCGTACAGCGACGCGGCGCCGGTGTAGCTGAACCCCCGCAGGGCGCTGGACAGGCTGAGCCAGTGCCCGACCGAGGTGTCGATGAGCGTCCGGCTGGTCGGGTCGTCCCAGTTGACGTGGTACAGCGGGTAGATCATCAACATGTGCGAGTAGTGCCGGTGCGACTGGGCGAACGGTACCCCGGCGCCGATCATGAAACCGTTGCTGTCGGTCGGGTACGGCGTCAGCGTGTTCAGCACCCGTTGCCAGGTGGGGATGAGGGTGTCGCTGATGCCGAGGCGCTGCGCCGACTCGATGAGCGTCTGGCAGCCCCAGCGGATCAGCGCGAGGTCGTAGTTGCAGTCCGGCGCGGTGGTCGGGTACTCGGGGGAGAGCGTGGTCGGCAGGTGCAGCTTGCCGTCCGCGCCGGTGGTCAGGAAGTGCAGGTAGTAGTTGATGGCCCGGCGCAGGGTCGGGAAGAGGGTGTTGCGCAGCGTCGTGTCGTCCATGCTGTGCCGGTAGGACAGCCACACGTTGTGCAGCGCCCAGGTGAGGTCGCCGCACTCGGCGCCGCTGCCCGGGGTACCGACGCTGCGGTTGCAGAACATGTCGGAGCTGCGTCCGATGCCGGACGAGTCGGTGCGGTAGGCGCTGGGCACGTTGGTGATGAGCTGCTGCTGGTTGGCCGCGACCGTGCTGGTGACCGAGTCGATCTCCGGGTGGTTGGACCCCTGGATCAGCCAGTACTCCAGTTGCAGGTTGAGGTTCCACCACACGGCCGGCCACGGCGTGGGCTCCAGCCACGGTCCGGTCGTGGCCATCACCGGACCGCCGGCCCGGGCGGCCGCGGCCACCTTGTAGAGCTGGATCCAGTGGAAGCTCTGCAACCGCTGGTCGGGGATGGACAGGAAGCTCTTCCGGTAGTACGCCTGCCACCAGGCGCGGTGGGCGGCGACCACGTCCCCGAGCGGCGCGGTGCTGGTCGTGTTCACCCGGTTGAGCGAGGTCGCCTCCGCGGTGGTGTCCGGGAAGCTGTGCGCGACGCTGAGGTAGAGCAGGCGCTGCCCGGTCGCCGGGCCGGCGATCTGCCGGTACGCCGTCGCCGTCTCGCCGCCGGCCAGCAGCGTCTGGATGACCTGCTGCACGTCGCCGGTGCTCTTGAGGGTCGGTGGCGGGTTCTCGGTGTACCCGTCGGGCAGCGGCTTGGACGCGGCGGCCGGACTGATCGCCGGCTCCGGATGGAACGTCCACCTGACCCGCTCGCTGCCGCTCGGGGTCACCGACGCGACCAGCACCTGGTCGCGGATGAACACCTGGAGGGCGAGCTGCCCGGCGCTGGTCGTGATGGTGCCGACCAGCTCGGCGTTCCACAGGTCCAGCCGCCAGTCGACGGCCGAGATCGTGCCGGCCGGCTCCAGGGTGAGGTGCCCGACCGGCAGCCGGCAGATCCCGAAGGCGCTGCCGAACTGGGGTCGGTGGTCCTGCACCTCGGCGTGCTGGACGGTGAACCGCACCTGGTTGACGTTCGGCTCCTTGTAGACCATCGAGCCGAGCCGGCCGTCACCGAGGAACGGGCCCTCGTGCCACACCGTCGGCAGCCGCTTCCAGAGCAGGTCCTGCCCGCGCAGGAAGTCCGCCCACTGCGCGTCGGTGGTCATGCGGTTGTCCAGGGGTACCGTCGCCGCGGTCGCCGCCGAGGCGGTCGCCAGGGCCAGGGGTACCGCGGCCGCGGCCGCACCACCGACCGCCACGCCGAGAACCGTCCGTCGGGGCACCCGCGCTCCGCCGAGCCCATCCATGCCGACCTCCATCGCGCAGAACGCCGTCGAGGTCCGCAAAATACATCCGATGTCTAACGATGTCTATACGGCAGTCGTACCTCGCTACCCCCGCGTCCGGGTGGAGCTGGACGGCGGGCACCGCGGCAGAGCGCCGGTCCACCGCAACCCGGGAGACGGTGACGGTTCGTCACACCCGGACGGAAGGCCTGGCCGTCAGGCCGGGCCTTCCGCCCGGGCACCCCCCCGGAACCCCCGCTGGAATGGGGCACGGTGCATCGCGCCCCTACACTTCGAAGTTTGAACAAGACCGATAAGTGGCGGCAGCGTCGTCGGGCTTGGCTGGGGCGACGGTGCGTCGCCACGGATGCCATTGTGGTGGGCGGGGTTGGACTAGGCGCTTGACTGGGCGCTGGAGTGGCTGGCGGGAGGCCGTGGTGGGCGGTCAGTTGGGACCAGCTGTGCGTCTTGAGGTACTGGGACCGCTGCAGGCTTGGCAAGGGGACTCCCTGGTGAGCCTGGGTCCGGTGCAGCAGCGCGTGGTGCTGGCGGTACTCGCGGTGCACGCGAACCGGCCACTGGGCCGCGAGCAGCTCATCGACGCGATCTGGGGCTCGGCGGCTCCGGCGTACGCCGTGAACCTGCTGCAGAAGCACATCTCCGGGCTGCGCCGGGTGCTTGAGCCGGTTCGGTCCGCCCGGGCCCCGTCCCAGGTGCTGACCTGGACCGACTCGGGGTACCTGCTGTCCATACCGGCCGGCTGCCTGGACCTCGAGGTGTTCGACCGCGAGGTCGGCCGCGCGCGTGCCGCCCGCGCCGCGGGGGACCTCGCCGGCGCGGGTCAGGCGCTGCATGCCGCGTTGCGGTTGTGGCGAGGGCCCGCGTTCGACGGGCTGGCGAGCCCCCTCCTGGACGCCGAGCGGGACCGCCTCGCCGAACGGCGGGTCGGTGTCCTGGAGGAGCGCATCGAGATCGATCTGGCCCTCGGCGACGACCACGACCTGGTCGCCGAGTTGCGGCAGCTGGTCGCCGAGCACCCGCTCCGGGAGCGGCTGCGGGGCCTGCTCATGCTGGCGCTGTACCGAGCCGGGCGCCAGGCGGAGGCCTTGGCCGCCTTCCGGGACGCCCAGAAGTACCTCATCGACGAACTCGGCGTCGAGCCCACGGCTCAGTTGCAGCAGCTCCACCAGCGGATCCTGGCTACCGATCCGACCCTCGCGGGGCCGCCGGCCGCCGACCACATCTCCGCCGGTGGCCTGGAAGCCGAGCACCCGCCGCCCAGGCCCGCCCAGTTGCCGCACGGGATGCCGGACTTCACCGGGCGCGAGGCTGAACTGGATCGGCTCAATGCCCTGGTGGCAGGTGACAACGGGGACTTCGGCCGAGCGGTGGTGATCACCGCGATCGCGGGGACCGCCGGTGTCGGAAAGACGTCCCTGGCGGTGCACTGGGCCCACCAGATCAGCCACCTGTTCCCGGACGGACAGCTGTACGTGAACCTGCGGGGATTCGATCCCAGCGGGTCGGCCATGGAACCGGGCGAGGCCATCCGTGGGTTTCTGGACGCCTTCGGGGTGTCGTCGCAGCGGGCGTCGGTGAGCCTTGAGGCGCAGGCCGCCCTGTACCGCAGCCTGTTGGCCGGTCGACGGGTGCTGGTCGTGTTGGACAACGCCCGGGACGCCGAGCAGGTTCGCCCGCTCCTGCCCGGCTCACCGGGGTGCCTGGTGGTGGTGACCAGCCGCAACCGGCTGTTCGGGCTGGTCGCCGCGGGCGCCTACCCGGTGGCGGTGGACCTGCTCAGCGCCGCCGAGGCGCGTCAACTGCTGGGCCGCCGCATCGGCCACCACCGGGTCGCGGTCGAACCCGAGGCGGTCGACGACATCATCGCCGCGTGCGCGGGGCTGCCCCTGGCACTGTCCATCGTGGCCGCGCGCGCCGCCGTCAACCCGCAGTTCACCCTGGCCGCGCTGGCCGGTGAGCTGCGCGAGGCTCGCGGCGGTCTGGACGCGTTCGTCGGCGAGAACGCGGCCACGGATGCCCGCGCGGTGCTCTCCTGGTCGTACCAGATGTTGAGTGCCGAGGCGGCCCGGCTGTTCCGGTTGCTGGGGCTGCACCCGGGCCCGGCGGTCGCCGCCCCGGCCGCCGCCAGCCTCGCGGGTGTGCCGCCGGCGCAGGCGCGTCCGCTGCTGGCCGAGTTGGTCGGCGCGTATCTGCTCGAAGAGCGGACGCCGGGCCGGTTCACCTTTCACGACCTGCTGCGCGCCTATGCCCGTGAGCAGGCCGACGCCGTCGACACCGACGTGCAGCGGCGCGCCGCGATCGGCCGGGTGCTCGACCACTACCTCCACACGGTGCACGCCGCCGACCGGCTGCTCTACCCGTACCGGGACGCGCTCACCGTCGCCGCGCCCGGACCCGGCGTCACTCCGGTGGCGCTCACCGGGCCCGAGCAGGCGCTGGCCTGGTTCACCGTCGAGCGTCCGGTGCTGCTCGCCACCATCGACCTGGCCGTCGGTGCCGGGTTCGAAACCCACGCCGGGCAACTCGCCTGGGGGATGACGGCCTTCCTCAACTACCAGGGGCACTGGCACGACTGGGCCGCCAGCCAGCGCGCCGCCCTGGAGGCGGCGCGTCGGCTGGACGACCTCGCCGGCCAGGCGATGGCACATCGCCTGATCGGCGTGGCGTACATGCAGCTCGGTCGCTTCGACGACGCATACGCCAACGCCCGGCAGGCGTTGGACCTCTTCGCCAAGCTTGACGACCGGACCAACCAGGCTCGCGTCCATCTCGGCCTCGGGTGGGTGATGGCGCATCAGGGCCGGCATGCGGACGCGCTCACCCACGCCGAGCAGTCACTCGAACTGTTCCGGGCCGTGGGGGACCGGCTCGGCGAGGCCGACGCACTGAGCTGGGTGGGCCGGTATCACGCTCGGCTCGGGGACCACGAGCAGGCCCTCGCCTACTGCCAGCAGTCCCTTGATCTGCACGGGGAGTCTCGTGACGAGCCCCTTCTGGTCAACACGTGGTACAGCCTCGGCTACGCCCACCACCAGCTGGGCCACCACGACGAGGCGATCGCCTGCTACGAGCAGGCCCTTGAGCTGTGGCGCAACGTCGGCGACCGGCACGGGGAATCCCAGACGCTCGTCGATCTCGGCGACGCCCACCACGCCGCCGCCAACCCTGACTCCGCCCGGACCGCCTGGCAACAGGCGCTGGACATCCTCGATGAGCTCGGCCACCCGAACGCCGAACAGGTCCGGGTGAAGCTCGGTATCAGCGACCGCGGCCCGCTGGCTGGTGCGCAGCGGCCAGGTTCACCCTGACCGTGTCGCATCTCGTATGCTGCTCCTTTTTGTTGCTTGTCGTATGCTGACCGGTCGGTAGCCGGCCTGGCCGGTGTCTCGCGGGGGGATGAACTTATGGATCAATTCGGGTCAATGTAGGGGGAGAACGATGTCCGATAAGGACAGTGATCGTGGGGCGACCCGCCGTGGCTTCGGCGTCATCCTGGGGGGTTTGACGGCAGGTGCGATTCTCGGCACGACCGTCGTGGCGCGCGCGGACGACGGCAAGGGGTCCGGCTCGACCGCGCCGACGAAGCCCGAGGCCCGCGGTGCGCGGCCCGGCCCGGCCGACGTGCGGCAGATCGGCCGCGATGACATCGACGGCCTCGCCGCGAAGCTCGACGCGGTCAAGCTGTCGGACAGCGAGCGCGCCCTGTTGGTGGGTCTGCTCAACCTGGCGGTCGACACGATCGGGCGCTCCCGTACCGGGAGCCCGGTCAGCCCGCTCGTGTCCACCGCCCATCGTGATACCGGCCTGATCGGGGTGCAAACGCAAGGCCGCCTGCCGTCTGTCCGCGACCAGTTCCGCAACGCCTTCATCCCGGGCCTGGTCCGCGATAAGCCCTGCGTGGACGATTGCGCTGAGATCATCAGGGTGGATTGAGCGGGACGCCGAGTGGAGACACCGAACATGTCGGGGATACCGCTACCGCTGCTGCGTTCTCCCGTCGCCGCCGCTCCCCGGCAGCTCGACGGCGCGGCCATCGAGCAGCGCTCCGCATGGCCGACGGTCATCGTCGCGATGCCGTTCATGGAGTGCGACCGGCCCTCGATCCAGCTCGGGTTGCTCAAGGCGATAGTGGCGGCGCACGGCTTCCCGGTCCGCACGCTGCACGCGAACCTCGACCTGGCGGCGCGGCTCGGGGCCGACTACTACCACCTGCTCTGCGAGCACCGGGGCCGGATGGTGGGTGACTGGCTCTTCTCGCTGCAGGCCTTCGGGGACGCCGCGCCCGACGGCGATGACCGGCTCGTCGAGGACTTCGCCGACGAGCTGTCCTACCTCGGCGGGTCGCGGCAGGAGCGGCGGGACCGGCTCCTGCGGGTCCGGCACGAGGACGTCCCGGCGTACCTGGACGCCATCATGGCCGACAGTGCCTGGGACGGCGCCCGCGTCGTCGGGTTCAGCTCGGTGTTCCAGCAGAACGCGGCGTCCTTCGCGCTGGCGCGCCGGTTGAAACAGCGCCGCCCGGACGTCGTGACGGTGTTCGGCGGGGCGAACTTCGAAGGGGAGATGGGTCTGGAGCTGGTGCGCTCGGTCGACTGCGTCGACGTGGCCGTCGTCGGGGAGGGCGACACCGCCTTCCCGCAGCTACTGGCTGCGCTCGCCGCCGGTGCCGACCCGGACGGCATTCCCGGGGTCGCCCGCCGCGTCGGTGACCGGGTCGTGGCCACGCCGCCGGCGCCACCGCTGCACCGCCTCGACGACCTGCCGGCACCCGACTACGACGAGTACTTCGAGCGCGCCGAGCGCCTCGGTCTGCTGCGGAGCGTCGGGCACCGCGACACCTGGATCCCGTTCGAGTCCGCGCGGGGATGTTGGTGGGGCGCGAAGCACCACTGCACGTTCTGCGGCCTCAACGGGTCGACGATGCAGTTCCGTTCCAAGTCGCCGCAAAGCGTCTTCACCGAGCTGGCCGAGCAGGCGAGGCGGTACCGGAGCTTCCGCTTCGAGGCCGTGGACAACATTCTCGACATGCGGTACGTGAACGAGCTGTTCCCCGCGCTGACCGCAAACAGCACGGACTACGAGATCTTCTACGAGGTCAAGGCCAACCTCACCCGGGCACAGGTGAGGATGATGGCGCAGGCCGGCGTGATCCAGATCCAGCCCGGGCTGGAGTCGCTGAGCTCTCCGGTGCTGCGCCTCATGCGCAAAGGCGTGCGCGCCGCGCAGAACGTCAACCTGCTGCGCTGGGCGCAGTACTACAACATCCACGCGACCTGGAACATCATCTGGGGGTTCCCCGGCGAGTCCGAACAGGACTACAAGGAGCAGGCCGAGGTCGTACCGCACCTGGTGCACCTGCGGCCGCCGGTCGGTACCGGCCGGATCTGGATGGAACGGTTCAGCCCGCTGTACACGCAGTCGGCCGAGTTCGGAGTGCGCAGCCGCGCGCCCGAACGCAGCTACCGCTACATCTATCCGGACGGCGTCGACCTCGACAGGATGGCCTACTTCTTCGAGTACGAGCTGGCCGATACGCTGCCGGACAGCGCCTACGCCGGCCTGAGCCAGGCGGTCGAAGCGTGGTCGGCGGCGTGGGAGGCAGGCAAGCCGCCGGTCCTGAAGTACTGGTCAGCACCTGACTACCTGCAGATCTACGACGGCAGGCACCCCGGCGCGGAGGGTACGTACACCTTCGAGGGAGCGCTCGCCGACATCTATCTGGCGTGCAGCGACCGCCCCATCACCGCATCGGCGGTACGGGACAGGCTCGGCCCGGGCGTGCCGGTCGAGACCGTCCAGGAGGCGTTCGACGAGTTCGCGCGGCGCGGCCTTATGTTCCTGGACGGGTCACTCGCCTTGGCGTTGGCAATCCCCGCGGTCACGGGACGGTGACGGCCGCGGTCCTGAGGTCGAAAATCCGACCCCGCAATGGCAATCTATTGGTCAACTGGAAGCGCAAGGATTGCACTTCCCCGGGAGCGCGCGGCATGGCGTCGCGATGGCCGACCACGTCCTGACGGCTGCACGACATGAGGTACCCATGGATGAACAGCTAGCTCTGCGAGCGTTCACGGAGGACGACCTTGCCTTTCTCCAACGGATCAACACGGATCCAGACGCACTAGGGTCTTTTGTATGGTCGGGCTTCAAGGATCCGCGTGCGCGGTGCCGCCGCTGGGAGAAGGACGGATACGTCAGCGCGGAGTCCACCGCGCTGGCCGTCGTGTTGTCCGATGAAACGCTAATCGGCATAGCGAGCTGGGAAGCGAACAACCGGGGCGGCCCGTACGGCGGCTGTTACGAGATCGGCCTGGCCCTCCTCCCCGAATACCGCGGCCGCGGGCTGGGAACCGCGGCACAGCGGCTTCTGGTGGAGCACCTTTTCACGTTCACTCTCGCCAACCGGCTCGAAGCCCAGGCGGACGCGGAGAACATCGCCGAGCACAAGGCCCTCGAACGGATCGGCTTCCGCCAGGAGGGTCTGTTGCGAGGCGTCCGGTTCCGCCAAGGCGCCTGGCGCGACATGGTCATATTCGGCCTGTTGCGCGAGGAGATGCTGGGCCCACCCGGGAGCTGATTCCTTGATGGAGGCGTGCGAGGCGCGCGGGTCAGGTCAGGGCCGCGCCGCCCCCGCGGGCCGTTGTCCGGGCTGCGCGGGTAACCAGATCCCGGGCGGGGTCCGGCCGGGCCGCTCGAACCGCAGATTCCGGGTGGCGGCGGTCCATCCGCTCTCCGGGGAGCCGTCAGCGGCGCGCGCCGAGCCAGCGGTGTCGCTCGGGCCTGGCCACCGCGACGGTCGGGTCGTCGTCGGGAGGGGAACCGTTCGCAGGTGCGCCCACGCCGGCGTCGGGCGGTCACGCACGGCCGAGGCCACCCCACGTGGCGGCGTCCGCGGGTCACGACGGTGCCGTCCGGGGTGCCGCCCAGACCTTCGATGAGCAGCGCCGTGCCAGGAACCCATGACGACCCGGAAGCACAGCAGCCCCACGACAAGGAACAGTGCCGCCAGCATCAGCCACCCGAGCGCGCCGACACCGACCAGGAGCGCGGTCACCAGCGCCGGCCCGAGGAACTGCTGGATGCCCCGCCCGAGTCCGAAGACCGCCTGGTACTCGCCCTGCCGACCGGGCGGCGGAAGCTCGAACGACAGACCCCACGCCGCTGCCGACTGTCGCAACTCACCGACGGCGATGATCGCCGCGCCGCAGGCCGCCCACAGCATGCTCGACGCGGGGCTGTTTCCCCGGCTCATCGCGCAGACGACACAGCCGGCGGCCAGGATCGCGCTGGCGCGGCGCTGCAGCCGCGCCGATCCCTTGACCGAATCAGCGCCCCGGCTCAGGCGCACCTGAAGCAGCACGACGATCAGCGTGTTGAGAATGATCAACACAGAGTTGAGGCTGGCGGGCGCCGCCGTGTGGCGGACAAGCCACAGCGGCATTCCCACCGTGAGCACGGTGGCGTGCAGCTCCAGCAGGCCGTTGCCCAGGGTCAGGAGTACGAACCGGGTGTCGCGCAGGGCCGAGCCGGCGCGGCCGCGGGCGCGGGCCTCGCGTGGGCTCCCGTTCGGCGCTCCCAGCCGCATCGCCACCACCGCGCACAGCCCTTGGGCGACCGCGTTCGCGACGGACACCGTGGCGAAGGTGGAGCGGGTCACGTGGGCGAGGGCCACCCCCGCGACTGCCGCACCGAGCATGAAGCCCACGTTGAACCCGCTGCGCATCTGCGCCCGGGCGCGGACCGCCTCCTCCGGTGCGAACAGCGCGTGCGTCACCGCCGAGCGCAGCGGGCTGCCCGAGATCTCGGCGATGGAGATCAGGCTCGCGATCACCGCGAACGCCGTGAAGCCGCGCACGAACGGGTACAGCGCGAAGAGTACGGCGAGCGCCGCGTAGTCCAGGGCGAGCAGGCGCCGGGCACCGTACCGGTCGGCGAGCTTCCCGACCGGCACCGTCGTCAGGAACCCGGCGAGCCCGGCGAGCGACAGGCCGAGACCGACCTGGCCGGCCCCGAGCCCGACCACCCGGACGAAGAAGACGGCGCTCGAGGTCAGGAACAGTCCGTTCCCCGCGGACTGCACGACAGTGAGGACGACCAGCCGCCGGCCGGGACCCTTCGACGGCAGCAGGTCGCGCAGCATTGTCGGGGCGCTCACCGCCACCCGGTACGCCGGGCGAGCCAGGTCCGGGTGAGCCTCGCGTTGCGGGCCTGGAAGCGTCGCAGGTGCGGGGACCTGGGCAGCTCGGGTCCCCGGCACACCTGCTCCCAGCAGCCCGCGAGGGCACAGACGAAGGCGTCGATCGACGTCGGCCGCACATGCCGGGTGACCGGGTGCGTGCGCACGATCGCCTCCGCGTCCAACCCGGCGACCGAACCGAGGAGCACCACCAGATCGACCCAGGCGGCGCCCACGCACGCGCAGGCCCAGTCCACGACAAGGACCTCTCCCGCCGGGGTGAGCAGCATGTTGTCCGGCCTGAGGTCGGCATGCAGCAGGGTGTCGCCGGCGATCGCCTCCGCCCAGTGGCCCTCCAGCTCGGCGAGCCGGTCGAGGTTGCGCAGCGACCACGCGTCCAGGTCGGCGGGCGGGCCGTCCGCGGCGAACTGGCGCCAGCCGTGCATCAACGGCGCCAACGCGTCCTCACCCGGTGGCGCGTCGGGCAGCGGATTCGGCGTGAGGATCTTCGCCAGGCGCTCGACGGTCGTCAGGACCGCGTCCAGCTCATCGCGCTCGGCGATGTTCGGGTGACGACCCTCGATGTCGTCGAAGGCCAGCACCACCCAGCCGTCGCCCGCCATGCCGAACCGCAACCGCGGCGACGGGACGTCGTCGGGAAGGCGCGCCGCGCACCAGGCTTCGTTGCGGTACGAGTCCACCAGCTCGTCCTCCTGGGGGAGGACCTTGACGAAGACCCGTGAGCCGTCCGCGAGGACCAGCCTGGCAGCCGTACCGTGAGTGAAGCCGCCGGTCTGGTCGCCGGCCGACGACACCGTCGCGCCGAGGCGCGCCTCGATCCGCGAGCGCAACGACAGGGGGAGTTCCGTCCACCGTGGACGGACGGGGTTGGCCGTGAGCGACGGGTCCGTCATGGCGTCACGCCGCCCACGCGGAGGAGAAGCGGCCGTCGAGGAGCCGCTCCAGCAGACGGGCCACGCCGTCGTCGTCGTTGGACGCGGTCACCACGTCGGCGGCCGCCAGCACGTCGGTGTGGGCGTTCGCCATGGCGACCCCGGTTCCGGCCCAGGCGAGTACCGGCAGGTCGTTGGGCATGTCGCCGAAGGCCACGACCTCCTGCCGGGTGAACCCCGGCCGGGTGGCGATCCGTTCGACGGCGGCGGCCTTGCTGACGGTCGCCAGGGTGATCTCACAGAACTCGGGCCCCGACACGGTCGCCGCGAGGCGCCCGGGCAGCGCGGCGGACACCGTCGTGTAGTAGTCGAGCGGGTCACCCGCGAGCTGCAGCGTACCGTCGAGGTCACAGACAACCATCGGCATTCCCCGGCACTCCCTCACCGATGCGGCGCGGCGTTGCCCGCCGGCTCCGCCTGCCCACGCCGGAAGACGAGCCGGTCGGGTGTGAGCACGACCTCCTCGCCGAACGGCACCGTCCACGATGGACACGTGTGGCTCAGGTCGCTGTTGACGACGACCGGGTACCCGGTTTCCGGCAGGAACTCGTCGATCAGGTCACCCACGGTCCTGGCCCACTCGGCAGGTGCCATCAGCGGATGCGCCCCGACGACCATCCCGGCGAGCCCGGTCAGGTCGACCTTGTCGCACATCTCCTTGAACAGGGGCTGCACGGCGAGCCCGTGGTAGGAGATGTCCCAGAACAACACCGTGGACGCCAGCGACAACCCGAAGGAGTCGACCAGCTCCGGAATCAGCGTGATCTCCCCGCCGAGGAGGCGTCCCCGGCCGGTGCCCGGACGCAGCCACGTCCACCCGCCCGGGATGTCCCGCCGGCGCGGGATCACCTCGAGCTCCGGGACGTACCAGCTGACCAGCTCTCCTGTCCTGGACGGCAGCTGAGTGCACACCAGGGGGTCGGCGCTGTTCAGGGCCCGCTTCAGGTAGTCCAGCGTCTCCGGGTACGCCCCGCCGGCCTCACCGATGTGGACCATGAAGGTGCAGCCGTACAGGGAGCTGATCCCGGCGCGTGTCGCGAGGTAGTAGTTGAGGAAGACGTTGTCGCAGTACCCGATGAACGGTTTGGGGTTGGCGGCAATCGCTGCGGGGTCGAGCGCGTCGAGCAGGTCCTGGCTGCCGAGGCCGGCATCCGCGGCGAGAATCGCGTGGACCAACGGGTCCGCGAACGCCGCCATGAGGTCGGCGGCGCGTTGCTCGGCGGTGCCGGCGGTGGTGCCGTCCTCGGAGATCAGGAAGGCGTTGGCGGCGTAGCTCACCGTGAATCCCTGGTCCCGCAGGACCCGCTCGGCCCGGGCGACGCGATCCGGTATGTAGGACATCGTCGGCATGCCCGGGCTGATGATCCTGATGTGGTCTCCGGGGCCGACCGGCCCGGGTATGCGCAGAGAGTTGAGCAACGCGGTCTCCATCGTGGTCGGGGTGTGGGCGGTCACGTCACTGGCGGGCTCGGGTGCGCAGGCGGCCGGTGAGCGTCCGGATCGTCTGGCAGGCGTACAGATCCTGGATCGTGATGTCATGACCGGGCAGGTCCCGCCGCAGGTTCGCGGCGACCCGCAGGAGCTGCAGCGAGTCTCCACCGACGTCGAAGAAGCGCTCGTCGGCGCCGAACCGGTCGGTGCCCAGCACGTCCTGCCAGGCGCGCGCGATGGTCCGGGCGACGTTGTCGCGCTCGCCTGATCCGGCGCCGTGTGACGCTGGACCGGGATCGGGCACCTGCGCCGGCACGGCGTCCCCGGTCCCCGGCTCCCGGCTCAACGCCAGCTCCCGCAGCCTGGCCGAGTCGAGCTTGCCGTTGCGGGTCACCGGTAGCTCCGGCACGACGGCCCACAGGGACGGAACCGCGTAGCCGGGAAGGCGTTGCGCGGCGAAGTCGCGTACGGCGTCGAGCAGCCCGGGTTCGTCCTGCGCGACGATTCCCGCGAGCAGGCGGCGATCGGCCGAACCGGAAGCCGTCGCCACGACGGCGACATCCCGGGCGGCCGGGTGCTCGCGCAGGACACGCGCCACGACGTCGAGCTCGATCCGGAAGCCGCGGATCTTCACCTGCCGGTCACGCCGGCCCAGGAAGCGCAGCCGGCCGCCGCCGTCCCAGCGGACGAGGTCACCCGTCCGGTACAGCAGCTCGCCGGTGTCGGCCGAGAAGTGGCCGAACGCGCGGGCGGTCTCCGCGGGCAGGCCCGCGTAGCCGAGCGCCAGGCCGTCGCCGGAGGTGTACAGCTCGCCGATACCGCCGGGCGGCACCAGGCGACCGGCCGGGTCGAGCACCAACGCCCCCGTACCCTCGATCGGTCGGCCGATGGGCAGCGGATCCTCGACCTCGGCCGGATCCGCCACGTGGTGCACGGTGGTGAACGTCGTGTTCTCGGTCGGACCGTAGCCGTTCGTGATCTGCAGGCCGGGACACGCCCGCAGTACCTGGATCACCTGTGCCGGCGGCACGACGTCCCCGCCCGTGAGGATCTGGAGCACGCCCTGGAACGCCTGGGGGTGGTAGTCGGCGACCAGCCGGAACAGCCCGGCGGTCAGCCACAGCCCGGTGCTGCCGCGCGCCCGCAGGAAATCGGCGAGCCCGTCCGGGGTGACGTAGTCGTCGGAGTAGACGTCGACGGTGCCGCCGGCCACCAGCGGGGCGAAGATCTCCAGCGTCGACGCGTCGAACGCCAGCGGCGCCAGCCGGACGAACCGGTCGCACGCGCCCGGCCGCAGGTACGTCGGGTCCACGGTGAGCCGGACGACGCCCCGATGCGGCACCCGCGTGCCCTTGGCCGCACCGGTCGAGCCGGAGGTGAACGCCACGTAGGCGATCCGCGCCGGGTCCGCGGGCGCGGCGGCGACGGGTACCGGGTGGTCGCGCGTGGCGGCCGCCGCCCATGGATCGAGGATGCGCAGCACGCGCCGGCCGTGCGCATCGCCCAGTGCGGCGAGCCGGTCGTCGTCGCCCAGCACGACGCGCGCGCCGGCCGAGTCCAGTATCGTGGCCACGGCCGGCGCCGGGATGTCGCGTTCGATGCCCGTGTAAGCGGCGCCGATCCGGAGGATCGCCAGGATCGCGAGGATCTCGCGGTCCGATCGCCGTACGGCGAGCGCGACGCAGTCGCCGGACGCCACGCCCGCGGCGGCGAGCTCGGCCGACTGCACCTCGGCGGCGCGCAGGAGCTGCCGGTAGGTCAGGGCGCGCGCCGGGTCGGCGTCGCGGACGGCGACGGCGTCGGGGTCGCGCCGGGCGGCCGCCTCGAACAACTGCCAGAGGCCGGCGGTCGCGTCCACGGCCGGACCGCGCCCGAGCGATTCCAGCCGCCGCCGTTGCGCGGGCGTCATCGTCCGCACGTCGGCGAGCGGCCCGTCCGGCGCGGCGGCCAGCTCGACCAGGGTGAAGTCCACGGCGCGGGCCAGCTCAGCGGCCTCGTCGGCGCGCAGCACCGACGTCGCGTACTCCAGCGCCAGGCGCGGCTGCCCGTCCCACCGCTGGACGTAGAGAACCGCGTCGTACACGGTGCCGCCGCAGTGCCCTTCGCGGATCTCCACCGTCAGATCGCGGGTCCGCAGCCCGTCGGGGACGAGCTCGTCGTGTGCGGCGAACGCCACCTGGACCAGCGGGTTGCACGAGTCGTCGCCGCCGAGCCCCAGCGCCGTGACGATGTCCTCGAACGGCACGTCGGTCGACTCCAGCGCCTCGCGCAGCGCCGCGGCCGTCCGGTTCAGATGGTCGGGCACCGAGCCGGAGTCGTCGATGCGGCACGCGACGGGCAGCAGCTTCATGCAGGGTCCGACCACCTCCAGCGACTCGGCCGCCGTCCGGCCGGCCGAGACCATGCCCATGACGAACTCGGGCATCGCCGCCCGCCGGGCGATCACGAGCGCCCACGCGGCGAGCAGCACCATGTTGCGGGTCAGCCCACCGGCGCGAGCGAGGCGCTCGCAGCCGAGCCGGGCCTCGTCGGTCAGCGCGAAGACGAGTCGGGTACCGGCGCGGCTCAGTCGCTGCGGCCGGTCCAGGTCGCTGGGAAGGTTGACGGTTGTCGGCAGGCCGGCCAGCGCGTCGGCGCGCCGCCGGGCGCGCCGCTGGACCGCGTCGGTTCGCTCCAGGGCGATGACCGGTTCCATGGACGGCGCGGCGGCCGCGTGGTCCGCCGAGCCGCCGAGATCGGCGAACAGCTCCTTCCACAACAGACCGATGCTCCAGCCGTCGACGACGGCATGGTGCACGAGCAGGGACAGCACCGCCCGCTCGTCGTCGATCCAGCTCAGAATGAAGACCACCGGGGGCCGCTCGTACGGCCGGATCAGGCTCGCGCTGGCCGGCCCGAGCACCGCGTGCACGGCGGCAACCGGATCGGCGCCGGCCGGCGCCGGCATCGACTGCTCGATGACGACCGGTTCCCAGCGGGTGAGCACGCGGCGACGGGGGACGCCGGTGGCGTCGTCGCGGACGAAGACGGTGCGCAGGCTGGCGTGGCGGCGGGTCAACCGGGCCAACGCCGACCGCAGGTGCGCGGCGTCCACCGGGCCCCGGATGTCGGCGCTGAACAGCAGGTGGAAGGCGGAGCCTCCGTGGAGTTGCTCGCTGAAGAGCATCGCCTGCTGCACGCGCGAGGACTCCCGCAGCTCGGCCGGGTCGCCGGTTTCGGGCAGGGGAGCGGCAACCGGGGTGGTCGCGCCGATCACCTCGGCCAGCGGCGCCGGACCCAACAGCCTCCCGATGTTCACCACCCGGCCGCAGCGACGCGCGACGACCGCGGCGAACTCGATGGCGCGCAACGAGGTACCACCCAACCGGGTGAACGACGTGCTTCCGGCCCGGGCGCGAATATCGTCGATATCGCATTCGAGGACATCGGCGGCCAATGGCAGCCAGACGGCGTTATCACATTCCACGGAGGGGAATCATCCGGTACGTCGACGGCGTCGCCAAGAGGCACCTAAGACGCGTCGAATGGTGCGCACTTTCGGCTAGCACTTTCGGCTACCACCATCCAGGTACGCGGTTCGACCAGCACCTTCGGCCCTCTTGTCCGCCCGCTCGGCCCCGGCTAGAAATGCTCCCTGCGAAGCACGAGCGACGAGTACGGCGCTCAAACAACGAGGGGGCGGAATTGTCAGGCGATACCAGTTCGAAGGAGCTGTCGGGTTTCGACACGTCGCTGCTGTCGACCCTGGCCGAAGTAGCCGACCGGGAATTCGACTATGTCGTCGCCGGCGGCGGATGTGTCGGGACGGCGCTCACGCACACGCTCCTGCGGTGTCGTCCACACGCGCGCGTGCTGATCCTCGAGCAGGGGCCGGTGCTCATCCCCGAGCACATCCAGAACCTGCCACCGCGCCACCGGTCCCTGATGGACTCCTCGACCGCCGCCCCGTGGCGGACGTCGGGCGACCTCGACCTCGCGTCCCAGGTGCCGTACCTCGGCGGCCGGGCGTCCTTCTGGAGCGGCTGGACACCGCGGCCCGGCCACGCGCAGTTGCGCGCCTGGCCGCAGGAGGTGGTCGACGAGCTCGACCTCGAGTGGGCCCACGCCCGGCGGCTGCTCGGCGTACGCACGGCCTCCTCGCTCGGCCCGCGCTTCGGCAGCCTGCACGACCAGCTCCGGCACAAGGTCTTCCGCGCGGTCAAGGAGAGCCGGCAGCTTGTCGACGTGGCGTCGGAGTTCGACCTGGACGCGCAGCTGGCCACCGCCCCGCGCGACGCGTCGCCCGAGCCCGGCCGGTTCAGCCCGGTGCCCCTGCTGGTCAAGCTGATCAGGAAGTACCCGGGGCAGGTCGCGGTCGTCACCGAGGGCGAGGTACAGCAGATAGCTCATGACGGGGTCGCCGCGGTGGCGTTGCGGACGGCCCAGGGCGAACTCCCGCTCCGGGGTGCGACGCTGATTCTCGCGAACGGCACGGTGGAGAGCACCCGTCTCGTCCTGATGTCCATCCCCGCCGAGCTGCGGCCGCTGGCCGGGCGCAACCTCAACGGGCATGTGGGCTCGTGGTTCACCTGCCGGATGCCCCGATCGATGTTCGCCGGCCTGTCCGACAGGTACCAGACCAGCGCGATCTACCTGGACGGTGGCACCGCCGAGCGCCAGTTCCACATCCAGATAGTCGCCAGCGCGACGACCGACGCGGCGCGCGACCTCGACGAGGTCTACCAGTTCATCCCCGAGGTCTCCGGCCCGGACGTGCTCGCCCAGCTCAACGAGGACGAGCACGTCGTGCTCCTCGTACGCGGGCTCGGCGAGGTGTCGACGACCAGTCCGGTCGCCTCACCGCGCAGCGTGACGATCGGCCGGGACGGGACGACCGAGGTCGACATCCGGCTCGATCCGGCGGACCTGCGCATGTGGACCGCGCTGGATGCCGAGCTGGACTTCCTGGTCGACGCGCTGTTCGAAGGCACGAAGGTCGAGTACTGGTCGAGCGCGGCGCAGCGGTGGCTACCGGAGAGGCCGGCCGACCGCCGGCAGGCGTTCATGATGCACGAGGCGGGGACGTTGTGGATGGGCCGTTCGCGCGAGGACTCGGTGACCGACCTGACCGGTCGGCTGCATGGTTTCGACAACATCTATGTGGCCACCGCGGCCGCGTTTCCCACGGAGGGCTCATGGAATCCGACGCTCACGATGGTCGCCATGGCGCAGCGGCTCGCCCGGCACCTCACCCGCGAGCGTAGGTCCGGCTGATGCGACTGCGTATCCACGTCGAGCCCACCGAGGTGGGCGCCGCGTACGACGTCCTGACGCGCGCGGCCCGTGCGGCCGAGGAGTTCGGCTTCGACGGGTTCTTCCGATCGGATCACTACCTCAAGTTCGGTACCCGTGGTGGTGCGACCGGACCGAGCGATGCGTGGACATCGCTGGCCGGACTGGCCCGGGACACGACCCGCATCCGGTTGGGCACGCTGGTGAGCCCGGTCACCTTCCGCTCTCCGGGCCAGTTGGCCATCCAGGTCGCCGAGGTGGACCAGATGTCCGGCGGACGCGTCGAGCTCGGCCTGGGTACCGGCTGGTTCGAAGCCGAGCACATCGCCTACGGGATTCCCTTTCCCGATCAGCGGTTCGCGCGTCTGGAGGAACAGCTCGACATCCTCACCGGGCTGTGGCAGAGCGCACCGGGGGAGGTGTTCTCGTACCACGGCGACCACTACCGGCTCCACGAGGCGCACCCGCCGTTGCCGACCGTCCAGCGCCCGTACCCACCCATCATCATCGGCGGCATGGGGACCCGGCGGTCGCCCGCGCTGGCGGCCCGGTACGCCAACGAGTACAACGCGTTGATGGCGGCGCCCGCGGCGGCGGGCGCCCTGTTCGACCGCGTCCGGCAGCTCGCCACCGAGCTCGGACGGGCGGACGGCTCGATCGCCTTCTCGGTGTTGCAGACGCTCTGCTGTGGGGAGACCGATGCGGAGGTCAGCCGGCGGGCCGCGGCCCTCGGCGAGCCCCTCGGGCCGGACGCGTTCGCCGGAACGACCGATGCCGTCGTGGATCGGCTGGGCCGCTACGCCGAGGCCGGTGCCACCCGCGCCTACCTTCGCGTGCTCGATCTGGCTGACCTGGACCAACTGGAGTTGGTCGCGGCCAAGGTGTTGCCCCAGCTCAGCTAGGAGGACCGTCAATGCGATCCAGGACACTTGTCGGCGACCCCGCCAGCGCGTTGGCAGCGCGGGCCCCGGACATCGAAGGGCGCAGCAAACGGATCTGGCTGCTCGACGACCGGTGCGTGGTCGAGCTGATCCCGAGCCTGCGCAGCTTCACCTACGACCGGGACGAGCTGGTGGAGGACACCGGACCGCTGCGCCTGGACTTCTACGAGCGCGCCGCGGCACGGCTGGCGAAGGACGGTGTGCGGACCGCCTTCATCCGGCGGCTCGCCCCCACCCGCTACCTCGCCGAGTACCACGCCGCCCCGCCGTTCGAGGTCATCGTGAAGAACCGGGCGGTCGGCTCCACGCTCGTGAAGTACCCCGGACTGTTCCCACCGCACGAACCGCTTCCGCGGCCCGTGGTCAAGTTCGACTACCGGGTGGACCCGGAAGACCAGCCGATCGGCGAGGACTACCTGCGGGCCCTCGGCGTGCCGGTCAAAGAGCTCCGGCGGCTGGCGCTCAAGGTGAACACGTCGCTGTGCGCGTGGTTGCACCCGATCGAGGTCTGGGACTTCTGCCTCATCTTCGGCCTGGACGCCGGCGGTGCGCCCGTCCTGATCTCAGAGGTCTCCCCGGACTGCATGCGGCTGCGGCATCCGGACGGGTCGTCGCTGGACAAGGACCTGTTCCGGCACGGCGGGACGCCCGAGGAGATCACCGCGGCGTGGCGGAGGCTGCTCGATGAGCTGGATTGAGCCGCCGTCCGGGTCCGCTCCACCCGCCGCGCTGGTCACCGGTGCCAGCCGTGGCACGGGTCTGGCCATCGCCCGAGAGCTGCACCGCAGGGGGTACCGGGTCGGCGCGCTCAACCGCACCCGGCTCGGCGAGGACTGGTTGCACGAGTACCTGTGCGACCTGACCGAGCCGGACGCGGTCGATGCCGCCGTCGCCGACGTGCTGCGGGACTTCGGACGCCTGGACGCGTGCGTGACGAGTGCGGTCGTACGGCGGCTGGGCCGGATCGAGGAGCTGGCTCCCCACCTGTGGGACGAGTCGGTGGCGGTGAATCTCACCTCGGTGTTCCGGGTGGTCCGCGCGACCCTTCCGGCGATCCGGGCCAGTGCCGGCAGCTATGTGATCATGGGCAGCCACGCGGGTACCCGCTTCTTCGAGGGCGGTGCGGCCTATGGCGCCACCAAGGCGGCGCTGAAGGTCCTGGTCGAGACGCTGCTGCTGGAGGAGCGGGCGCACGGGGTGCGCGCCACGCTGATCAGCGCGGGGGCGATCGCCAACCGGCACGGCGACGAGACGCCGTACAAGATGACCACCCGGTCCGTGGCGCGCTGCGTCGGCGCTCTCGTCCAGCAGCAGCCGCGGGACCTGGTCGTCGGCGACCTGGAGATCCGGCCGGCGCGCCTTCCCGAACCGCAGGTCGCCGGCATCGCGCGGTTGCAGCACGTCTGAGCCGACCAGCGCACCACGAAGGGACGGCCGATGCTCGACAGTCCCACCTCCAGCGCGGCGCTCTATCTCGGGCAGCGCGGTGGTCCCGGCGGCCCGCCGCGGATGGCCCGGGAGGCACCGGCCGGATTCGCGCCCGTCGACGCCGCACCCTGGCGCCCGGCGGTGCCTCCGCTGCCCGTCCTGGCCGAGCTCGTCGCGGCCTTCCCCTCCGCGGAGGCGAGGCTGGTCGTCGTCGGCGCGGGCGACCTCGGCATGGCGGCGTACCGGGACTGCCTGCACGCTGCGTCGACGTCTCTCGATGTCGCCGCTCTGGTCACCACGGGCGGCGCGGCCGCGGCCGAGGCGCGCGCGACGCTCGGCCGCGACGTGACCGTCCTGGTACCCGACCGGCCGGAGGACATCTGGCGGACCGCCGGCGAGTTCGCGGGGCGGCTGGCCCGCCGGACGTCCGCGCCGGTGATCCTGCAGTGCCCGGACGGCCTTGTCACGTACGCGGCCCTCGACCTTCTCGCCGAGCAGGGCGTGCGTGGCGTGGTCGCCAGCGCAGGCTGCTCCACCGCCGGGTACGCCGCACGGCCACTGCGGCTTCCGGTGTTCACCACGGCGGGCAGCCCGCTCAGCGCGCTGGCGGACGGCCCTGCCGGCCGCTCCATCGCCCACAGTGTCGAGGCGGCGCTGCGCCGCCACCTGGCCCGCTCGGTCGTCGACTCACGGGTGGTGGTGCTCGGCTACCGAGGCCGCGCCGCGGCTGTCTCGGCGGCGCTGCACGGCCTCGGCGCCCGGGTCGGCGTGTACGACCCGGACCCGATCCACCAGTGCGCCGCCGTCATCGCCGGGCACCGGGCGCTTGGTCGGCGGGAGGCGCTCGGCGCCGCCGACATCGTGGTGGACCTCGGCGGCCTGCTCGGCGGCGACGACGGCCTGGCGCGCCTGGCTCACGAGGCCGTGCTGGTGACGGACAGGCCTGACCTCGTCGCGTCGCCGCCCGGTGGTCCGCCGGCGGCTCTTGAGGTCCTGGCGCGGCACGACGAGCTGGCGCTGTGCCGGCTGGTGGACGAGCGGCTGTACGTCATCCTGGCCGGCCGGTCGCCCGGGCATGGGGCTCCGCATCTGGTCGGCCGGTTGCGCGACCTGCTCTGCGGTGAGCTGTACCTGTGCATCCGGCAGCTCGCCGCCCGGTCGTGCGCACCGGGTGTCCACCGGCTCGCCCGGTCGCAGTGCGCCGACCTCGCGCGGCGCTGGTGCCGTACCTATCAGCAGGCGCATTGAGGTGAGTCAGGCAACGGCGTCGGGGGAGCCGCTCCATTGGTGCTTGATCGCCAGCAGCGCCACCTCGGTGCGGTTCGCACAGTCCAGCTTGATCAGGAGATTCGACACGTGGCGCTTCACGGCATGGCCGGAGATCCCCAGGGCACGCGCGATCTGCTGGTTGCTGCGCCCGCGGGACAGGAGCGCGAGGACCGCCTGCTCGCGAGGGGTGATCCTGCCGATCGGGCGCTCGGCGGGCGCCAGAGCCACCCTCGGCTCGCCGGCTCGGGGCGCACCCTGGGCGGGACCGGCGGGGGCGGCGGGGGCGGCGGGGACGTGGGGGGCGGCCGCCGTGGCGTCCGGCGGCGCGGCGGCGAGCCGGTCGCGTTGTCCCTCCAGCGCGCGGCGCAGCGCTACCGGCAGTGCCTCGGCCACCGCGTGACGCAGCAGCTCATGGGCGAAGACCAGGCCACCGCCGTCGCGCACCAGGACGTCGCTGTGCATGGCCTCCTCCCAGACCGGCAGCAACGCCGCGGTGCTCTGGCCGAGCATCTGGGCGAGCAGTTCCGGGTCGGGGTACGGCCCGAGCACCGCGGCGGTGTACAACAGCTGGCGGCACTCGGTGGTGAGGCTCGCCAGGAGCGTTCGCACCACGCCCTGCACGCTCTGCGGCAGCGTCCGGTTCGGGCGGTCGTGGCCGGGAGCCAGACGCGTCAGGCCACCCTCGACGCGTACCCGGTCCTCCTCGTGCAGACCGTCGACGAGAGCGCGCGTCAGTCGAGGGTTTCCGCCGGCCGTCAGGATCCAGCCGAGCAGGTCAGGCGCTGGCGGCGCGCCGAAGAGGTCGGTGCACATCCGTACGACGGCAGCGGGGTCGAGCGGTCGCAGGATCATCCGGACCGGGCGCGGATGTACGGCGTCCAGGAGCCGGTCGAGGTGGGCCCGGTCCTTGGCGTCGCGCAGCGTCAGCAGGAGCGCGACCGGCCCGGAGGTCTTCAGGGTGAGCGACCGGATCAGTTCCGCCAGGACGTCGGGGGAGATCTGGTGCGCGTTGTCGGCGAGGATTACCCGCGGCTTCGCTCGGCTCGTGACGGCCGGCCCGAGCAACGGGGATGTGGCGGCAACCGTGTCGGCACTGATACGCAACGTGCGGAAACCCCGCCGCTGCGCTTCCGTGGCCGCTGCCTCCAGGACGAATGTCTTGCCGGTGCCCGCGGTGCCTTCCACCAGAACGACGCCACCGCTCCCGCCGGGGAGCGCCTCGCCCTGAAGCGAGTCCAGCATCTGGCGGATCGGTACCAGAACGGAGTCGCGGCTGCCCGGATCGATCGTCACCTGCTCCGTTTCTTGCATGGACTCGACCAACTGCAATGTGGAGCTGGTGTCCCAGGCTCCAGGTACGGGACGGGTATGGCAGCCGGCCGCCATCCGCGAAACCCCTGACATCGTGTGCCCCCAGCTGTGCGATTGTACGGTCGTGGCGGGGTCCGATCGTGGTCGCAGCGATTGGAACAATCGCTGGAATGGCCGCTGGAATACCGCTGTCGCGTTAACGACACAGTTCCGGCCGGGGTATGGGCAACCCTACGGCAAATTGATGGGCATTGTGATAGGCCGATCGAGAAATTGCACATGCCGCTGTTCGCCGCCAAGGCGGCGCGCAGCGGCATGTGCCGTGCGGTAGGGCTCAGCCGCCGGCGTCCGTCGCTCCCGGCGCGCCGGCCACGATCCCGTGCAGGTGGGCCATCAGCTCGTTCATGATCAGGAATGCGCCCAGCCCGTGCAGGTCGTTGGTGGCGCGTGGACGGGCGAAGTAGAAGGCGAGATCGCCGACGTTGGTGCCGATGCAGATGTCGACGATGTCGGTGAGCCCGTCGGGACCGACGGACGCCTTGGCCAGCACGCCGCGGTACCCCTTGATGGCCGCCGGCAGGAAGCGCAGGCCGACGTACCCGCGCTGCACCGCCTTGGCGATGGTGTACGTGTACATCGACGAGCACGACGTCTCGGTCCAGTTGCCGGCCACGCTGCCCTTGTCGACCACCTGGAACCAGCGGCCGGTCACCGGGTCCTGGAACCGGGCCATCGCGACGACCAGCTTCCGCACCACGTCGATGATCTGCTGCCGCTTGGGGTGGTCGGCGGGCAGCTCGTCGAGGACCTGCGTGCTGGCCATGCCGTACCAGCCGATCGCCCGGCACCAGTGCTCGGGTGAGCGGTGGGTGACCGGGTCGGCCCACGGCTGCTGCCCGGACTCGTCCCAGGCGTGGATGAACAGGCCGGAGTCGACCTGCAGGTGCTGGGCGTAGATGAGCAACTGGTTGGCGACCTCGTCGTTGGCGTAGGCGCTGTCGCCGAACGCCTTGCCGTAGCGGATCAGGAACGGCAGCACCATGAACACGCCGTCCGACCAGAGCTGGTGCTGGCGGCTGGTGGCGTGCCAGAACCCGCCGTCAGCGGTACGCGGGTACGTGTCCAGCCGTCGCCTTATCTTGTCGGCGGCCGTCTTGTAACGGACGTCGCCGGTCTCCTTGTAGAGGATCAGCAGCACGTTGCCGGACTGCATGCTGTCGAGGTTGTTGAAGCTGTTGTTGATGTTCCCGGCGGGGTCGACGAACCGGTCGGCCCACTCCTTGATGTAGGCCAGGTACCGCGGGTCACCGGTGCGCTGGTACACCAGGTACTGCCCGTACAGGTACAGCCCCTGGGTGTACCCCCAGCCGCCGAACCGGGCCGGGGTGGCGCGCCGCATCGTCGACTCCACCACGGCGACGGACCAGTCGGCGACGTGCCGTCGCCAGTCGCCGACCGCGAGCCAGTCCACGTTCGGCCCGCCCGCGGGCCCGGTCGCGGTGGCGCGGATCGTGTTCGCGCCGGCCTTCAGCAGCACCTTTTCGCGCAGCGTCTGCCAGCCCGCCCCGCCACCGGTCGCGGGGAAGTCGACGGTCGCGACGACCGCGCCGTTGACGGTGATCTCCACCGGTAGCGCGCCGGGCGTGGCGTTGGAGAACCGGAAGGTCAGCGCCTGCCGGCCCGGCCGGGGGGCGTCGACGGTCCACTCGACGTACCCTCCGGGGACGTCGTCGTAGTTGACGTACCCGGTGCCCGAGAAGCCCGCGCTCGCCGTCGCGACGACCGCCTGGCTGAGCGTGGCCGCCTCCGCCTCGTAGATCGTGGCGGTCGGTGCGGCCGGGGTACCGGGAGCGGCGGCGCTCGCGACGGATGCCGGGGCGAGCAGGGCGAGGCCGGCGAGCGGGGCGACGAGCAGACGGAAGGTTCTGGTCACGATGTCCCCCAGACTGCAAGGAAGGCGTCCTATCGGACATACATCCGATCGCTGATCGGGCAGGATTGTCAAGCAGAGATCCGGTCGACGGGAAGCGCGACGGGCCGAACGCAACGGCGACAGGTGCGGAAGTAGCAGGCTGCCAGGCATCTCCCTATATCGATCTTGATGATCGATTGGCCAGACATCCTATGTCGAGGCAGGCTGTCATCGAAGACCGTTACGGCCCCTGGGCACAGGAGGCGACATGATCAAAGACATCCGTATCCGGCTCGGCGTCCTCGCCGCCGTATTCAGCATGGTGTTCGTCGGGCTCGGCGCGCCACCGGCGCACGCCGAGCTGTTCCATCCCCGGCAGGCGTGGCTGCGTGAGGCCACCGCGGGGCTGTTCCTGCACTGGGGACTGCGCACCAATCGGGGGCCGGGCAAGCCGGCGTTCCTCAACACCGACTGCGCCAACTGGGAGGCCGAGGTCACCGGCAGCGGCTGGACCGCCGACCGGTGGGTACACGCGGCGGAGCAGTTGCACGCGCAGTACCTGGTGGTGGCCACGTTCCACAGCAGGCTCGGGTACGCCCGCGCCTGGCCCTCGAAGATCCCCGGGAGCTGCACGACCACGCGGGACTTCCTGGGCGAGACGGTCGCCGCGGCCAAAGCCAAGGGACTGAAGGTCATCCTCTATATGACCGACGACCCGCAGTGGTTCTGGGAGGGGCTCCAGCCGGCGACGCCGAAGCCCGACCCGCTGGACCTGAGCAAGCCGAGCTGGTTCGACTCCGCCGCCTACTCGGCGTACAAGGGTCACCCGGTCAACCTCAACACCCGGCCCGGCTTCGGCGAGTACAGCTACGACAACTTCTTCGAGGTCATGCGCAACTATCCCGACCTCGCCGGGTTCTGGATCGACAACGACAACGCGTACTGGGAGGACCACGACCTCTACCGGCAGATCCATCAACTGCGTCCGGACATGTTGCTGAGCAACAACAACGAGGACACGCCGGAGATGGACACCGTCAGCAACGAGCAGAAGACGGGCATGACGCCGCCATACGACTACGCGGCGGCGCTGTGGACGCCGATGCCGCGGCTCACCGAGTCCGACTACAAGCTGCCGCAGGCCGGCGGGTGGTGGTACGACGGTGAGGGCACCAACCGGGCCGGCGGCGCTCCGGTGGACTACAAGCTGACCATCGGCCGGCTGATGTCCAACGTCGGGGCGTCGAGCAAGGCGCTGGAGGCCGAGACGTCCAAGCTGGACGGCACGTTCCCGCCCAACCAGCAGGCCTTCAACGACTTCATCAGCGGCTACCTGACCCCGATCTGGGAGTCGATCCACGGCGTCGAGGGCGGCGGGTACATGTACGGCGGGCTGAAGCCGGGCGCGTGGAACGACGGCGCGTACGGGTTCACCACGATCAGCAAGACCGATCCGAACCTGCACTACGTCCACGTGATCGACCGGCCGTCGGGGGACGCCCTGCAGATCCGCGACAACGCGTACAACATCAAGAAGGTCACCGACGTCCGCACCGGCCAGAAGTTCCACTTCCGGCAGAGCGGCGGGACGGTGACGATCGAGGGCATCACCACCTGGGACCCGTACGACACCGTGCTGCGGGTGGAGACCAACGGCCGGCACGGCATCTACGACAAGGCCACGGTCACCGCGACCGCCTCCACCGCCACACCCGGCCACGACGCCTCGACCCTGGTCGACGGCGACTACCTGACCTGGTGGGAGAACAGCCCGGCGACGGTACCGGCGACCCTGACCCTCGACCTCGGCAAGGTCACGAAGCTGGCGTACCTGGCCATCAACCAGCGGGAGTGGTCGCCGACCCATTCCCGGGTGCAGTTCGGCCGCGCCGAGGACTCGGCCCGGATCAAGGGGTACCGGCTCGAGGTGAGCACCGACGGCACCACCTGGACCACCGTCGTCGGCTGCGCCACGATGCCCAGCGTCCGGGCGGTGCAGTTCATCGACGTCAACGTGGACAAGGCCCGCTTCGTGCGGCTGACGATCCTCACCAACTGGTCCACGCCGACGCTGCCGAAGTACTTCAACAACCTGAAGATCGACGAGATGTGGGCCGGGCGGGAGTACCCGGGTGGCGGCAGCGCGCCGCCGCCCGCGTCCGGCGGTGCCGGCTGCCCGGCCGCCGGCACGTGAGTGCGGAGTGGGGCCGGGGCGGCGCTGACCGCCCCGGCCCCACCACGTCAGTCGTAGTGCTGGAACCGCGGCCAGAGCTGCGCCCAGGACCCGCGCGGCCCCCGACAGATGCGGATCGGCCGGCCCTGCTCCTCGTTGTCGATCCGCACCCCGTTGTCCAAGCGGCCGACCGTGTCGCAGGAGTCGAAGCGGGCGTTCACGAACGCGTCCCGCTCGTAGCCGACCACGATCACCGTCGTGGCGGACTCCGGTGGCCGGCCGCGGTAGTAGAGCTCGTTCTGGCCGCTGTACACCTTCGGCAGCCGGTAGGCCCCGCCGTAGCGGTCCAGCGCGCCCGCCTCGCCGTAGTTGGCCGCCACGATGACCGCGATCGCCTTGTCGGCGGTGGGCAACCCCGCATGGGCGTCGGCGACCTGACGCACGTAGGCCGGCCAGCCGATCTGGTCGCGGACCACCTGGTTGATCTCCGGGATGGGGGTGTTGGCGAGAACCGACACCGGCAGCAGGGGCAGCGCGATGACCGCCGACACCGCGATGTTGAGCGCCAGCCCGGCCACCACCCACGCCTGCCGCCCGCGCCGCCCCGCCAGCCAGCGCTCGGTCGCGACGCAGCCCGCCACATACAGCGCCAGCAACAGCCCCATCGTGTAGTACGGCTGCCCCGCGATCGCCAGCAGGAGCACACACACCACGGGGTACGCGAGGGCGAGCGCCCGCAGCGCGTGGTCGCGCACCAGCGACACGAACCCGGCGACCCAGATCGCCACGAGCGGCGGGCCGAGCATGACCAGCTGCAACGGGACGAACGTGAGGCGCGCCTCATCGCCCTTGTTCTCCCGCAACGCCTGCGCCATCCGCAGCTGCGGCCAGCCGTGGATCACCTGGTAGACGACGTTGGGCGCGCCGATCACGAGCGCGATCACGACACCCGCCCACAGCCACCCCGAACGCAGCACCCGGCGTGGTCCGCCGATCAGCAGGCCGCCGGCCAATCCCAGCAGCAACAGCACGATGAGGTGCTTGTTGTAGAGCGCGAGCCCGACCAGGACGCCGGCGGCCAGCCACCACCGCGGCTCGTCGCGCCGCAATGCCCTGACCGCACAGAGGATGACCGCCAACCACAGGAAGAGATCCACCGTGGCGGTGAGCAGCACGTGCCCGGCGATGAGGGGAAACGCCGAGACGGCGCCGAGCGCGGCCATCGTTTGGGCGGCCGTCCGCCCGCCCAGTTCGCGGGCGAGCAGCGCGGCCAGGATCACCGTGACCGTGAAGCTCACCAGACACGGCACGCGGATGGCCCACACGGAGTCGCCGAACAGCGCGGCGGACCCGCGGGCGAGCAACGGCGTCAGCGGCGGCTGGTCGACGTACCCCCAGGCGAGCCGCTGGCCCAGCTGCCGGAAGTAGAGCTCGTCGCGGTGGTAGTCGTACCGGCCGGAGGTGACCGCCAGCAGCGCGGCGGCAGCGAACGCGATGCCGAGCACCGGGCGCCGGGCGGTCGACGGCGGGTGGGTCCGGGGTTCGGGCATGAGGCCAGTGTGCCGGGTCGGCCGGCGCCTGGACGGGGGCTCACCGACGTCACCGGGGAGATGGCCGCCGGGCACGCTTTTACGCCGTCCTGAGGCCCTGGAGCTTGGCGCGGACCGAGGCGGCGTCGGGGTGGTCGAGGTCGGTGAGGATGGTGAGGGCCTGCTGCCAGGCATCGCGGGCGGCGGTGGGGTTGCCGGCGGCGTCATGGGTGTTACCGAGGTGGGTGAGCACGTCGGCTTCGTTGTAGCGGTCGCCGAGGTCCCAAAACAGCATGAGGGCGTGCTGGTAGCAGGTGATGGCTTCGGTGTGGTTGCTGAGGTGGTGGTGGGCGTAGCCCAGGCTGTCCCAGGTGTTGGCCTGCCCGACGCGGTTGTCCAGCTTCTGCAGCAGAGCGAGGGCCTGCTGGCAGGCGATGAGGGCCTGCTGGTGGTCGCCGAGCTGGGCGTGGTACCAGCCGACGTTGTTGAGCGCCTGGGCCTGCCCGGCATGGTGGCCGGCGGCCTGATACAGGTCGTGGGCCTGGCGGGCGTGGTCAAGGGCCCGCTTGGGGTCGTTCCGCCGTTCCCACAGGTAGCCCAGGTAGTGGTGGGTGCGCGCTTGCCCGCCCGGGTCGTCGGCCTGGGCGTGCAGGTCGAGTGCGTGGCTCAGGTGGGTGTGCGCATCGTCGAAGCGGCCCAGCATGATGGAGGCGTTGGCGAGGCTGTCGTGGGTGCGGGCCTGCGCGGTCGGGTCGGCCAGCCGCCGGGCGGTTTGTAGTCCGCCGTCCTCGTAGTTGAACAACGCAATGTCCAGGCGCGTCACACCGATTCTCCTTACTCGGGTAGGGGTTGGGGGCCGCCGGTCGCGGACTCGGCGGCCCCCCTCTCGACCGGGCGTCCCCGGCGACGGGACAGCTCGGGAGTTGACTCGGCCCTGCCACCGGGGGAACGGACAGCGCCGAGGTCTACACACGCGTGGCGCGGGTGGCGCCCCGGGTCACCTACCGTCCGGACCGTTCCTCCCGGATCACCTGGTCACCATCGGTCTGAACCACGCTGCCGTCACCGCTGACCGTGGTCCGCCCGGTACCGGACCCGTCCGAGGTCATCGTGTGTATCTTGCCGGACTTGTCCGTTGCGGACATGGTGACTTTCGCCTGCTTTGCCATTGCGGTGTCCTCTCTCGGGGGTGGGGCCGCCGGGTCGCGGACCCGGCAGCCCCCCGTTTCTGAGCCGGGCGTTTGTTGTCCCCGTTGCCGCCGCCCGGCACGCTGGCTCGGCCCTGTATCGCCTTGGCAAAGAGGGGAAGGCACGACAGGGCCGAGGTTCTACGGTGGGGTCAACTGCCGGGCTCGGAGGCCATCCGGCGGCCCGGCTGTTGGGTCTTGGCCAGTTGCACGACCGCAACGGCGCCCAGGAACGCGGCGTTGCGCCGGTCCTGGTAGAGCAGGGTCAGCCACACGTCGGTGACCGCTTGAACCTCGGTGAAGCGGCCGGCCAGCAGCGCCCGCACGACCGGCAACAGCCGGGCCAACTCGTCGCGCATGGCGTGGTAGTCCTGCTCGGCCGCCGCGACCAAGCCCGGGGGTGGAGGCTGCCGGTTCACGGCAGCACCGCCAGCGCGAGCGGCCGGACCGCATCAGCGGTCAGCCGCAGCGCGGCAGCAATAGCCGCCGCGATGGGTAGGCCGGTGGCGTGTTCGATCCACAGCCATTGCCCGTTGGGGTTGATCTCCAGGAACCACCAGCGGCCCGCCCCGTCCACCGCGAAGTCCAACGCCGCGCATCGCAGGCGTAGCAACGCCATCAGCCGCCGAACCGGACCGGCGATCTCCACCGGAGTCTCGATCGCCTGGTACCGGCAGGCGTCCAAGTCGCGGCGCCAGTCCAAATGCGCTGACTCGATCAACGCGGCGAACATGCTCCCGTCCACCACGGTCAGCCGCACATGCCGCCGGGTCGTAATCCGTTGCTGGGTAAGGTGCATCGCCCGTTCCCACCCGGTCCGGTCGTCCTCGTTCACCAACCCGGCAACGAACCGGGACATGGGCTTGACCACCACACCACCGTGCAGCCGGTCAGCCATCGCGCAAGCCACCGGCCGCACGGTGGAGATCAGCGTTTCCGGCACCGGCAGGCCGCACCGCCCGGCCACCGCCAGTTGGTAGGGCTTGAACCCTGCAACGGCCATGTCCGCCGGGTGGTTCAGGTACGGCAGGGCCGCCAGCACACCACCAACCCCGGCCCGCAACTCGGCCGCGTCCCGCTCATCCGACGTGGAGAACTGCGACGGGCGACGATGCCACACCCCGACCACCCGGGCCAGACTCACCCCGGCCACGTCCCCGGTGACCGCGCCCCTGTTGATGTAGGCGGTCACCGGAGCCGCCAGCGACCCCAACGCGGCCGTGTCGATACGGCGCACCTCGACGCCGGAAGCGTCAAGGTGCGCCTGTACCGCATCAGCGTGCACATCGGCCGGATGGGTGAGGATGAGCACGACAGGCGTCATCGGTCCGTGGCAATCGACTCGGAATCAGACTCGGCCACGTCCGCCACCGGTTCCGCCGCGTCATCGCCGGAGTCCGGGGTGTACAGGTACCACTTACCATCACGCTCGAACGCCTGAAACTGGCCCTGCGTATGGTCGACGTACCAATCCGCCGTAGCCTTGTCCATCGCCCCGCTCGCCGGCTGAGGCAAACCGTCGCCCCTGGCGCCCGTGCTGTCGTTGCTCATCTCACCCATCACTCTCGGCCTTGTCAGTCGTCGATCCGCGTCGGTCCGGACCCTGGGTCAGATGCCGTCGCCTTGCTGGCCGCCGCCGCGATGTCCGGGCGGTACAGCCCGATCACGTCCGCCTCGCCTACGAAGGGGCCGCTGTTGGCCGTCTCGTCGGCGGCATCGAACGTCGCTCGCATTGCCGATCTCCTCTCGTTGGTCTCGCTTGCCACCCGGCCACCGTCCGGCGCCGGGAGTCTGTGAATCAGTCGGCCGGGGGCGCGTACCGGGCGCGCACCGCCTCGGCCCACTGGCGTTGCACGCAGCACTCGATGAACACCAGCCGCCCGCCCAACGCAGAGCAGCCCATACAGACGCCGTACCGGTTCGGCACATGCAAGCGCAGTACCTCGGCCGCCGCCGCCAGCGTGCGCTCTACCGCGTCCCGGCCCGCCGGGTCGCCGTCCACGGTGAACCCCCACCCCGCCCGGTCGCCCGGTCAGCGACGCTCGCGCGGTCCGCAACGCCACGCGAGCGCCCCAACCCGACCCCGGTCCGATTCATCCCGTAGCGGCCACGGCTCAGCCCAACCGGCCAGCGCCGACACGGCGGGCGCCCAGCAACTCCGGCCGCGTCGCACCGGGATGGCGACGAGGCAGCCGCAACGACCGGAAAAAGATCGACTCGGCCAACTCACGCGGCCGGCACGGGCCGAGAATCTTGCACTCCACACAGAACCCGGTGGAACTGACCGTGTGCACGTCAAGGGTTCGCTGCGCCTCGGCCAACTGGTCATCGGCCGCCATCGCGTGGTACGTGGTCGCTGTCATCCACTCGTCCCGTCTCGGTCGCCCCTGCCATCTGGAGCCAGCCCTTGCGCGCACTCAACCAGGCGGAGTGGACGCGCCGGACACGAGAAGGCGAAAGAGCTTCCCTGTGCACTGCGCGTCCACCCCGGGTCACCCGACAACACGGACCAGCCGTCGCGTACCGCCGGGGAGTTGCGTAGGTAGACGATCCCAACGAAGCGGGAGGTCTTACACCTGTGTGACGGAGCGTTCACGCTCGGATTCGTGGGCGGGCGTGACCTGCGGTTACGGAGTGGCGAGCTAGCTTTGCCCATCGGAATGGGTAAGCTACCCGGTGCGGCTTTCTGTGGCACCACTCATGACGATGGGGCGGAAGAGAAGATGGGGACACCGGGCCGCCAGCGGACGAGCCCACAAGCACGGGGGCGGGAGCTTGCGCGTCAAGGCAAACAGTTGTGGCAAGAGTTGGGTTCGGTAAAGCTCGCAGCGGCAGAGCTGATGAATCGACATCGAGACGTGCCGAGCATTCAAGCATTTAGATACGCGGCGGGACTGTCACAAGACCAGGCTGCCGTGCGCTACAACGAGGTATCCGAGCATCAGACAAGTCTCGGCGGTACCACAATTAATGCCTGGGAAACGTGGGCACGTGTTCGGGGTGGCGGTTCGCCGCCGCCATTCTCCAGTCTGCTGATACTCGCAATTGCTTACGGTCGAGGCCCACTAGGTGTGAGCAACGAGGACATTTCTCCGGGAGATTTGGTTTCGGAAGCATACGAGCGATTGACACCAGAGGACCAGCTATCGCTTAAGCGATTCGCTGAACAACCGGAAGTTCGGCGGCCGGTATCGGCGGATCCAGCTCATCCGCTCGTCAACGTCCCGCTCCGGTCTCTTGCCCCAAGCAACATTGTCGGACCAGACTTCAACTTGCCGGTACCCACAGTGGAAAATGGAAATCCTGAAGTCTGCGCATTCTCACTACCTAACGCTACTCCCGGACAGTTGCTCGATCTGCCATGGGATGTATTCGGCTTCGGCATCGAACGGCTTATCCGCCAGATCAAGAACCTTGGAAGACGCCTTGATGTAGATATTTGCTTCGGAATTAACGAAGCTGGCCTAGTGATGGCTACATTCCTCGCCTCGGCGCAGTTTGCGCGGTGTGCGATCGGCTATCTGCGATGCAATAAGATTCGGGACGAGATCGCGCTTGCTTCGGAGTCTTTCTATCCAGCATCTCGGGACGCGCCCACAATTGTCGTCTGCGACTTCGAGGTCAAGCACGCTGACGTGGTGGGCTTCATCGCACGTGAACTTCGCAGCCGCTACCCCGGGGCATCGTTGTATTTCGCTGTGTTCGGCGCCATGACGAAGGGCAAGAACCTGGAGGTGTCTGGCTTCGATGACCTGACGGGCGCTAACATCATGCGCGCAGCCGGCTTTGAAGCCGTCTTCATCGCTGCGACGATGAGCCCACCGGGCATCGAACCGCCTCTTGAAATGCGCTGATGGACTATGAGGAGACAGGATGACCTCAATGATCGTGCCGCCCGATCTCGGCGAGTTGCTAGCCGATGTGGTCAGGTCAGCAATAGCGGAAATCCGCCCGAGGCTGATTTCAGCGGCGTTTTCGGGTAACCGTGGCGAGAGCGAGAACCTGCGGCACAGCGATAATTTCCTTTCAGCACATGATATGTGGATGCATGAGCGCTATCGAGAGCTACTAGCGCCACGGCTGCGCTCCTTTGTGTATGCCTCTGAGGAGGCGGAGCCTCAGGTTGTCGGGAGTGATTCGGAACCAGACCTGTGCGTTCTTGTCGATCCGCTTGACACGAGCGAGTTGGCCGTAAGGGGCCTACAGGGATACACGCACGTCATGGTCTACTCCAGATCGCTCGCGCGGCCCGTCGCCTCAGTCGTTGGGGACATATACCATTTCATTCAACTATACGTCGGATCGCGCGAAGCGGACGGCAATGATCGAGCTTTCGCCGTGACAGTCGATGGCACCCGATTTTCACTCACTCGACGGGAGCCAAGGAAGCTATCTGAATCGATCGTAACGAACTTTCTAATGCGGCCAACCGAACGCTTCGTACCGCTCAGCCAACAGGCCGAATTGATTCGCGCTCTAGATGAGCCCAGCCCTGACGGAAAGCGTCGTGGACGCATCGGTCTTGACTTTGGGTCGGTCGGACTTTGCCATGTTGCGGCGGGCTTCACAGAAGCCGTGATCGAGTTCGCAAAGGGTTTTGCGATATGGGATCTCGCACCAGGCCACTACATACTTGAGGCGGCCGGTGGCACTGTTCTTGACCTCGACGGCGATCCCGTGTCGCTCGACTACGGGCTGAACTCGCAGACCGATATCGCGAGGGCGATGGAACCCCGTCAGAAATTCGTCGCGGCTGGCAGTGAACAGTTAGCGCGGGAGATCGTGCGAGCCCTGAAAGCCTAATACGGCAGCCGCCATTGGCGGCCTGACCTTGTGCGATGCGCCGGACCCGGTGTGAGATGGGCGCAGCCGCCTGTCGATCATGTGTTTGTGAGGACAACAGAATCGAAGGCGGCTGCTGCTGCCAGGATAGAGGCTGGGCACGCGGTCCGGGCACGGGCTGAACTGCTGGGGCGGCTGCCGAGGTGCTCGCCGAGGCGGCGGTCGACCTGGTCGGCCTCGGCGTCGAGCAGGTAACCGCCCGGCCGGCGTACCACGGCTGCGGGTCGGTCGCTGTCCGCGGCCGGCATGGGTGAGGGCTTTGCGGAGATGGGTCAGGTAGACCCGCAGGGTGGGTCGGGCTCCCGGCGGTGCGTCCGGTCCCCAGACCCGGTCGATGAGCGTGCTCACGGGTACCAGCCGGCCGGCGTCGACGGCGAGGGCGGCCAGGACGAGGCGCTCGCGTGGGGTACCGATATCGACCGAACCGCTCGCGCCGTGCAGCTCGACCGGGCCCCATGGGCGGAAGTCCATGGCCCTGCCTCCCGATCGACCGGCGGTACGTTAACAGATTTCCAACGTTCATCGCACATCCTTGCCTGATCCTTGGCCATACCGACGGTGGCCGATGTGCCGACAGCTCGCGCACCGTGTCATGCCACGGGGGATGGCACGGCGCGCGAACTGTGCGGATCGCCGGGTTGAGCGACCGCCCGCGTGACGAGCAGGACCGCTCTCGACGGCACTGCCCGCTCATGGCCCCCACGTGGCGCCCACCGAACGCCGCGCTGACCAGCCACCCGAACCTGTCGGACCATGGTGGTAGGACAGGATCATGTTTCTCGTTCAGCTTTCCCATACCGGCCCCCGGTGGAACGTTGCCCGGCCGATGGAAGAACAGACCGAATGGGTCGCGCATGCGGCCTACGTGGATCTTCTGGTCGACGAAGGCACCATCGTGCTGGGCGGTCCACTCGACGACATGCGCGTCGTGCTCGCCGTCGAGGCGGAGTCCGAGGAGGCCGTCAGGGCGATCCTTAGCCGAGATCCGTGGAGCGGCACTCACCTGCGGATCGACACGATCCAACCGTGGACGATCCGCCTCGACGGACGCCGAACCACGGCTGGTCGATAGAACAGCCTCGCCGGGTCGAGGCCATTCGCTAGACGGGTGCGTTTGCCGGTTGGAAGCGGTGGGTAGGCCGGGGATAAAGGGCTGCTTTCGTCCTGTTCGGGCGGATTAGCGCGGCGGGACGAGGGCAGGCAGGCCGAGCTGCAGATGGCGAGGAGGTGGCCGGCGATGGCCGACCTGGTACCGGTCCGACGCGGTGAGCGGACGCCAGCACTGCCTGAGCGTCAGTGGGCGCAGCCGTACGGCGACCCGTTCCGCGAGTTCGAGGATCTGTGGAACCGCATGGTGAGCCGGTTCTTCGAGGGCGCACCGGGCGGCGGATGGCCGCGGCAGAGCTGGACGCCGTTGGTGGACGTGGAGGAGACCGACGACGCGTGGGAGTTCGAGGTGGAGCTGCCCGGGGTGCGCCGGGAGGATATCGAGATCGACGTCGGCGACGGGGAGCTGACCATCAGCGGCGAGATGAAGGAGCGGGAGCGGGTGGGCGTGCTGCGCCACCGCACCCGCCGTACCGGCAGCTTCAGCTACCGGACCACGCTGCCGGCCGGGGTCGACCCCGACCGGGTGGAGGCCAGCTTCGACAACGGCATCCTGACGGTGCGGATACCGCGACCGGAGCACGCCAAGCCGCGGCGCGTCAAGATCAACTGACTGGCGTCCGACCGTCCTGAGCCGCCGGGTGTTCTGCCCGGCGGCCCAGGCCTCCAAAGCGACTGACCGGCCGGCTTGGTCCGGGGTCGTCGCCCACCTCGACCGAAGAGCATCCACCATGCGGAGACGCCAAGGACGCTCGACTACACCGTTCGGCGGACTTTCGCCGTTGACCGGGCTTCCTGACGCACGCCGGGACGGTAGGCCGGTGATCGCGTCCCTCGGTTAAAACACCTGCCGCCAAGGGGTGTGCTGGCGGTGATCCGGAGGTACGTTTTCCTTGCGCCGCACGGACATCCCGGCAGCATCGTCTGGGCGAACGCTCACTCCTGCCCGCCATCTGCTGTCCCGCCGTACCGTCGACGCCGTGCCGCCCACCGGTGGCCGGCACGGCGCTGCGTCGTCGGCTCCTCCACCGGACTGGCCGGTGTGGCGGCTCGGGCGGGCGCCACCCGGGGTCTGTCCCCGGCCGTGGGCGCAACTGGGCTTGTGCGCGCTAGAGCGAGCGGATGGAGGAAACATGCAGGACCCGAACAGCCTGGATCCTGAGGACCAGGTACGCGGAGCGCCGCCGGGCGCGGACGCGGCGGGCGTGCCGGCGCAGCCGTCGCCCACGGTCGTCGAGACCGAAGCGCCTGCCCTCGGCGGCGATGCGGTCACCGTGCCGGTCACGGCGCCTTCGGGGGAGGAGCCGGCGGCCGAGGAGGTGCCGGCCGCGGTGGCACCCAGCGATGTCCCTAGTCCGGCAGCGGAACCCGCGGTTGAGGACATACCGGCCGAGGAGGCGACGACCGAGGAGCCCCCTGCAGAAGAGGCGGCCGTCGCGGAGGGCGGGTCGGCAACCGATGCGAAGCCCTCAGCCGGTACGACGGTGGACGAGGCGGTCGGCGCGTCGGAAGAACCGGCGGCCACAACGGCTGACGAGCGGGCGAGCGTCGCGACGGACTCGCCGCCGGCCGAGCCTCTCGGCGGGATTGACGAGTCGCCCGTCGAGGCGCCTGACGAAGGGCTCCGCGACGAGACCCGAGCCGTTGCGTCGGAGACGACCGGGACACCCGCGGGCGACGTCACCGAAGGGGTCGGCGAGGCGTACGAGGAAGGAGCGGCCGCCGGTGGATTGAGCGAACCGATCCTGCCTGAAACCACGGATGCACCGACAGAAGAGGAGCTCGGGGGCGTGGCCGGAGCACCGGCCGGTGAGGCCGGGCCGACCGGTGCCGAGGAGGGCACCGCCGGAGACCAGGCAGCCGTGGAAACCGACGAGGCCGCGGAGGGCGTCGCCGAGGTGACCGACGAGACGGCCACCGAGACTCCAGCCGACACTGCCGCAGCCGCGGCCGTCGCCGGCGGTACCGCCCCCTTGACCGAGGCCGAGGAGGCGACCGGGGCCGTCGAAGAGAGCGAGGTCACGCCCGTGTTCGACGAGTCGGTCCCCGACGTCGTCGATGCTGGGGCAACCGGCGAAGTCCCGGCGACGGGAGAGGAACCGGTAGCGGCGGCCGAGGCCGCTACCGCCGAACCGGTGGGCTCGGAAGTGGCGGTCGCCGAACCGGCGGCGACTCCCGTACAGCCACCGCGCGGGGTGTGGACCGAGGAGCAGGTCGAGGCCGCCCGGGCCCGGCTGAGCGAGGCGACGGCCAAGTTCGTCGACAAGGCCGCGGGCGTCGTGATGGAGACGGTCAACTTCGTGGCGGCCACGATCCGCTCCCGCGCCTCGCGGGACCGCCGGGGGTGACGACGGCCGCAGCTGACCGGACAAGGTCCGAGGGGGGTGGGCATCGGCCCACCCCCCTCGCTCGACGTGGAGGCCGGAGGGCCGGGAAGCGACCGCCCGGCCGGTGGGTGCCGACATCCCGGGTACCGCCGCATCGAGAGCGAGCGAGGTGATCTACGATTCCGGCACCTCTTCTTTGCCGTGAAGGATCTCCCGTGAGCCCATTCCCAATCCGGCGCCTGCTCGGCGGCGCGGTACTCGCAGCCGTCGTCGTCGCGCTCACCGTGACGCCGGCGCGCGCCGACGACCTGGCCGGCTGGCAGCATCTCGCGCAGAGCCACAGTAGCGACCCGCCGGCCATCGGGTACAACGCCGACGGCCGGATGGAGCTCTTCCGCCGCGACGGTAGCCATGTTCTGCACAGCTGGCAGCTCGTGGGCGGGGGCTGGAGCGGCTGGTACGACCTGGGCGGTGATCTCGTCGACTTCTCCGAGCCCGCGGTCGCCAACGAAGCCGACGGGCGGCTTGTGGTGGCGGCCGTGTTCCGCGACGGCACCTTGCACGTGGTCCGGCAGTACGGGCCGAACGGTGGATGGGGGAGCTGGAGCGGCAGCCTCGCCACCAGCCTGACCTCGGCCCTCGCACCGGCAGCCGCCCTGGACGGCGGAGACCGGCTGCACGTGCTGGCCGTCACCGCCGCCCTGGACGGGACCGGGACCGGGGCCGCGGGCGTGGTGGACGTGGCCGAGCTGGCGCCCAACGGCGCCTGGGCGGCTCCGGTCATGGTCTCGACCAACCTCGTCATCGGGTTCAACTGGCCGGTCCAGGTCGCGCGTAACGCCGACGGTCGGCTCGAGGTGTTCGAGTCCGGCTGGCAGGCCGGCTACCACGACCCGATATTCGTGCACGTCTCGCAGAACGCGGGAGGCGGCTGGGACTCCTGGTCCAGCCTGGGTGCGAAGGGCGACGACTACCCGTGGCAGGTGGCCCGGGAGTCCGACGGGCGGCTCGCCCTCTTCAGCTTCAACAATGTCCGAGGCCGCCACATCGAGCAGCGCTGGCCGTCCGGACCCTGGGGTGGCTGGGAAGACCTCGCCACCCAGATTCCCGCGCAGGGATCGCCGGCGAGCGTGAACGTGGCGTCCGCCGCGGACGGTCGCCTGGAGATGTTCGTCGTCCTGTCGGTGACCAGCCGGAACGGAAACACGCATCGCACCCAGCTGTGGCACACCCGCCAGCTCGACCCCGCGGGGGCCTGGGCGGCGTGGGAGGACGCCGGCTCGGTCGGCAGCAGCGACAGCGGCCCGGCCTACGTGTCCTGGCCCGCCTTGAGCCTGGACCGGTCGGGGCGGTTGCAGCTGCTCGTCTGGAAGGAGGGCGACCGGCCCTCGCCGCTGTACGACCTGTGGCTGCTGGGGCAGAACGGTTCCACCGGCGGCTGGACCTTCAACCCGGACTGGCCGGAGCCGATCCCGGTGACCTCCGTGCCGAACTACCAGGATGCGTACGGGAACTACACCGCGGGGTGGATGTCCGACGACGACCTCGACACCTACTTCTGGAGCGCCCGCGCGCCGCAACCCGGCGACTACGTCGGAGTCGACCTCGGTACCGCTCGGACGGTGCACGCCGTGGAATTTCTGATGGGCAAGGCCGACCGGCCCGACGACTACATCCACCAGGGCACCGTGGAATGCGCCAGCGACGGGACCACGTGGGTGTCGCTGGGCTCCTTCACCCAGTCCGCCCAGGTCCGCGTCTCCGTCCCCGCCGGGGTGACGTGCCGAAAGCTGCGCTACCGGGCCACCGCGACGCAGTTCTGGTGGGTGGTCGTGCGGGAGATCAACGTCTCCTGACCCGACGCTGCGGCGGTGCGCCGTCGACCTCGAAGACCAATAGCCGGAGGCACCTTCCGATATAGGTTCATCGGCCATCAATAAATGGCCCAGGCGCATTCTTGATGCCATTTCCAATGAGGGTTCCATACGCTGTTTACAGGGCCATCGGGGACTCATATTGTCGGCGTAGTCAATGAATTTTGTCCTGGGGAGGAATTCTTTTGTCTGCCATTTCCTGGCGCCCCCGCACCGTTGTCATCACGGTCGCGGTTCTCGCGCTGCTGCTCAACGCGCAGGCCGCCGGAGCGGCGCCACCCGCCGGGGGACGCGCGACCGGTGTCGACAAGGTCGCCGCCAAGGTCCGGGCCGAGATCGCCACGAAGGGGAAGGCCACGTTCTGGGTGACCCTTTCCGAGGCTGCCGACGTGCGGCACGCAAACCGGCTGCCGGACAAAGCGCAGAAGGGCGCGTACGTCTACCGAACAAAGACCGAGCAGGCCGCGCGCAGCCAGGCCGGGCTGCGTCGGCTGCTGACCGAGCGGAAGGCGGACTTCACCCCGTTCTGGATCGTGGACACCGTCAAGGTGACGGCGGACGCGGCGCTGGTCGCCGAGATCGCGGCCCGGCCGGAGGTGAAGATCGTGGACGCCGATCAGCCGGTGGTGCTGCCCGTGCCGGTCCGCGGGACCAGCCTGGCGCCGGGGCCGGGCGGCATCGAATGGAACGTCGACCGCGTCAACGCCCCGCGGGTCTGGCACCAGCTCGGCGTGCACGGGGAAGGCATCACGGTCGCGAGCATCGACACCGGCGTGGACTACACCCATCCGGCGCTCGCCGGCAAGTACCGGGGCCGGCGCGCCGACGGGACGGTCGACCACAACTACAACTGGTTCGACCCGGCGCATGCGTGCCCCACCGCGGCGCCGTGCGACAACGTCGGACACGGTACCCACACCATGGGCACGATGGTCGGCGGCGAGCAGCCCGACGGCGCCGACCAGATCGGCGTGGCGCCCGCAGCCACCTGGATCTCGGCCAAGGGCTGCGAGTCGTACTTCTGCTCGCGTGAGGCGCTTCTCGCGGCCGGACAGTGGATCCTCGCCCCGACGGACCTGGCCGGTCGTAACCCGCGGCCAGATCTGGCACCGGACGTGGTGAACAACTCCTGGGGCTCGGGCGTCCTCGACCCGTGGTACAGCCAGATCGTCGACTCGTGGGTCGCGGCCGGCATCTTCCCGGCCTTCTCCAACGGCAACGCCGGCCCGGCGTGCGGCACCACCGGCAGTCCCGGGGGGTACAACGCCAGCTACAGCTCCGGCGCGCTCGACGCGGACAACATGGTGGCACCGTTCTCCAGCCGGGGTGCCGGCATGAACGGCGACATCAAGCCCGACATCGCCGCGCCGGGCGTGGACGTGCGGTCCAGCCTGCCCGGTGGAGCCTACGGGTCGTACAGCGGCACCTCCATGGCCGCCCCGCACACGGCGGCCACGGTGGCGCTCATGTGGTCAGCGGCGCCGGCGCTGGTCGCCGACATCGCCGCCACCCGGCAGATCCTCGACTCGACCGCGGTGGACACGCCGGACCAGACCTGCGGCGGTACCGACGCCGACAACAACGTCTACGGCCAGGGGCGGCTGGACGCGTGGGCCGCGGTGCAGGCCGCGCCCCGGCAGGCGGTAGGCGCGCTCACCGGCAACGTGGCCTCCGACGGCTTCCCGGTGGCCGACGCGACGGTCACCCTCCGCGGGCCAGTCAACCGGCAGACGCGGACGGCGGCTGACGGCCAGTATCGCTTCGCCCGCCTGATCGCCGGCACCTACCAGGTCACCGTCAGCGCGTTCGGGTTCATCACCAGCAGCAGCGCGGTCACGGTGCTGGCCGACGGCACGGCGACTTTCGTGGTCAACCTGCCGCGGGCGCCGTCGGCCACGCTGTCCGGAACGGTACGGTCGGCCGCCGGCCCGGTCGAGGGCGCCACCGTAACGGTCGCCGGCACCCCACTGTCCGCCCGTACCGACGCCGCTGGACGGTACCGGCTCGTGGCGCCGCTCGGCGACTACCAGGTGGAGGCCACCGGTCCTGATCCCTGCCTCGCGCCCGCGTCGGTCGGGGTGAACCTGCGCGCGGCCGCGGTCGTCGACCTGACGCTGCCCGACCGGGCCGACCGGTTCGGGCACACCTGCTCGTCCGGTTCCGGCTCGGGTGCCGCCGGGACGGACCGGTTGGCGCTGTCCGGTGACGACGAAGCCATCGAGGTGGCCCTGCCGTTCCCGGTGCCGTTCTACGGCACGACGTACCACACGGCCTGGGTGAGCACGAACGGCATCGTGAACTTCACCGGCTGGGACGTCTCCTTCGCCAACACGCCGATCCCGTCGAACTACCCGCCCAACGGCGTGCTGTACCCCTTCTGGGACGACCTGTACGTCGATGACCAGTCGGCCGTCTACACCGCCACCGTCCCGGGCCCGGCGGGTCACCGAGGCTTCGTGGTCGAGTGGCGCAACGTCGCGTTCTTCGGTGACGCCTCCCAGCGGGTGTCCTTCTCCGTGCTGATCGGGGAGGACGGTACGGTCACCTACCGGTACGCGGGCGGGTCGGCCAACCAGCCGCGATCCACCGGGACCGACGCGACGATCGGCATCGAGAACCAGGACGGCACCGACGCGCTGCAGTACGCGTACGACACCCCCGCCGTCCGGGACGGCCTGACCATCACCTTCCGGCCACCCGCGGGCTGACCCGCGGATGCGGTCCGGCGGGCCGCGACACCGGGAGAGCCCGCCGGTCACCGCGGCCGGGTGGGCCGGCGCCGCCCAGCGGCGCCGGCCCACGGGCGTAGGCGACGCGCGGTGTGCCGCCGCCGACAGCTTCTCCTCGACGGCGGCCGGTACCGCGGCGCCCGGCTGCTCAGCCAGGACACGGTGGGCCGCATGCTGGTCAACGTCAACGCCGGGCTGCCCGCGCGCGACGACCTGGGTGCGCGCCTTTCCTCCGCTCAGCGCCGGGACTCGCCATGGTGGCCCGTCCCCATCGGCTTATTATGTCACTGTAGACATTGTTGGCGCGTGGAGGAGGGCCCGGGTTGTCGACGGTGAGCGGGCTGGGCTACGCCCTGCTGTGCCTGCTGGTCCGGGGCCCGAGCACCGGGTATGACCTGGCCGCTCGGCTGCGCCGGCCGGTGGGCTACTACTGGACGGCCCGACACAGCCAGATCTATCCCGAGCTCGCCCGCCTGGTGGACGCCGGACTGGTCAGCTACGAGACCGAGTCAGGCCCCGGGCCTAGGGAGAAGAAGCGATACACCATCACCGCGGTCGGCCGGCGCGTGCTCGCCGAATGGCTGGTCCGCCCACCCGCCCCCCGCATGCCCAAGGACGAGCTGCTGCTCAAGACCTACGCGGTCGCCGCCGCCGAGCCGCAGCGGATGGTCCGGCTCTATCTGGACATGGCCGATGAGTGCGCCCAGCGGCTGGCGCAGTACCGCGGCATGCTCGCCGACCTGGCCGACGACGGCGCCGCCGACCACCGCCACCCCAAGTTCGGCAACTACGCCACGCTACGGCTGGGCGTGGCCACCGAGGAACAGCGCGTCGCGTGGTGCCGGTGGATGGCCTCGACGCTGCTGGACGATCCGGGCTGACCTGTCGAGGCGTTCATCCGGCTTGGTGCTGCCGACCGGCTCGCAGCGCTCGGCGGACGGGACCCGGCCTGACGGTCCGACATCTCGACGTGGCACCCGGTCCGGACCCGTACCGGCCGGGTGCCCTCGCTGTCTGGTTCACCGTCGTCGTGGGTGGTCGGCGAAGAACTGCCACAGCAGGTCCGTGGCGTTGATGGGAGCGTTCGGGTCACCGAGGCCGACGGCTGCCCCGCCCGGCCACGCGTGACTCATCGGTTCCACTCGGTACGCCACGACCTCGCTGCCGTCGGGGCACCGGCTGATCGTTCGGGTGACCTGCCCACCGTTCAACGCCTGGCTGCTGGCGCGAGGGCAGCGGATGCGGCTCTGCCACGTCTGGATGCCTTCGGTGAAGGCGGCCGCGAAACGGTCTCTGGCTCCGATGAACGTGATGATCGAGACCGGACTCCGGGGTGCGAAGCTCGCCTCCGAGGACGCCCGGGTGCCGATGAAGCCGCCGCTGACCGGCGCGATCGCCGCGAACGTGCCGGGTACCTCGACGGCCAGCCGGAACGTCATGTCGCCGCCGTTCGAGATACCCGTCAGGTAGACCCGGTCCGGGTCGGCGTGCCAGTCGCGGATCAGTTGCGCGACAAGGGCTTTGACGTATCCCACGTCGTCCTCGTTGCCGCAGCAGATGAGGGCGTTGAAGGCACCGTCGACGCCGTCGAGGTAGACGACCAGGAAGCCGACCTGGTCGGCCTTGGCGTCCAGCCCGGTCATCTGCTGCATGGTCGTCGCCGAGCCACCGCGGTCGTGCATCACGATCACAACCGGGGTCAGCCGCGTCGGCAGGTAACCCGGCGGGGCGTGCACTGTGTAGGTGCGCTGCTTGCCGGACCATGTCATCGCCAACCCATGGTTGCCCGGCCCCGGGGTGCGGGAAGCCGTCGGGCTGACGGGGGCGCTCGTCGCCGGTCGGGCGGAGTCGGGCCGCCGCGGCGAGGCACCGCAACCGGCGGTGTCGAGCACCAGGCACCCGCCCAGCAGTCCGATCGCGCATAGCCGTCGCAGGCAGATCATCTTCTCGCCACCCTGGGTGGTAAACCACGGCGTGATCAGAGGATCACGCCTTCACTATGCCATAACTGACATAGTTGCCCCGCCGGGGAAGGAATCACGACTGGCTAACGATCGCGACGCCCGAAGGCCCGGTCGCATCCGGCCGACGCGCTGCGGGACGGACGCCCCGCCGGTAGAACTATCGGGAGTAGCGGCCACGAGAGGAGCGGGTCATGGGTGTTCCGTGGTGGCGGGAGGCGGTCGTCTATCAGGTGTACCCACGCAGCTTCGCCGACGGCAACGAGGACGGGACCGGTGACCTGCCGGGCCTGCGGTCGCGTCTGGACTACCTGGTCGATCTCGGCGTCGACGCGCTGTGGCTGTCCCCGTTCTACCCGTCACCGCTGCACGACGGCGGGTACGACGTGGCCGACTACGTCGACGTCGATCCGCGCTTCGGCACCCTCGACGACTTCGACGCGCTGGTCCGCGACGCCGACGCCCGCGGTATCCGGATCGTCGTCGACATCGTGCCCAACCACTGCTCGATCGACCATCCGGTATTTCGGGAGGCGCTGGCGGCCGGCCCGGGCAGCCCGCAACGCGACCGGTTCATCTTCCGCGAGGGGCGCGGCGACGCCCCGCCCAACAACTGGGAGTCGATGTTCGGCGGCCCGGCCTGGACCCGCTTCCCCGACGGACAGTGGTACCTGCATCTGTTCGACACCGCCCAGCCCGACTGGAACTGGCGCAACCCGTGGGTGCCCGCGATGTTCGACGACGTACTGCGGTTCTGGCTCGACCGGGGCGCCGCCGGGTTCCGCATCGACGTCGCGCACGGGTTGTTCAAGGACGCCGCCCTACCCGATCTCGACGACCCCACGCCGTCGGATCGCGTCTCGCCGTACTACCACCAGCCGGACCTGGCCGCGCATTACCGTAGCTGGCGCGCCATCCTCGACGGGTACCCCGGTGACCGCACGGCCGTCGGCGAGGTCTGGGTCGAGGATCCGGACGACTGGCGGCTGTACCTCGACCCCGGTGGCCTGCCGCAGCTGTTCAACTTCCTGCTGCTGCGCGCCCCGTGGCGGGCCGACGCCTTCCGGCTGGTGATCGACACCGCGTTCGCCACGCTCGGTCCGTCGCCCACGTGGGTACTCGGCAACCACGACGTCGTCCGCCAGGTCACCCGCTACGGACTGGTCAAGCCGGCGACCGGGGTCATGACGCAACCGGGCAGCATGGTCGGGCCGGACGCGGTGATCGACGAGGCTCTCGGCCTGCGGCGGGCGCGCGCCGCCACGCTGCTCCTGCTCGCCCTGCCCGGTTCGGCGTACATCTACCAGGGCGACGAACTGGGCCTGCCGGAGGTGCTGGACCTACCGCTGCGCGACGATCCGGTGTACCGGCGCACCGTCGGCCGGTTCCTGGGCCGGGACGGTTGCCGGGTACCGATGCCATGGTCGGGCACCGGGCAGCCGTACGGGTGGACGCGACCGTGGCTCGCGCCGCCGGCGAACTGGGCCGACCGCACCGTCTCGGCGCAGCGTGGGGATCCCGCCTCGACCCTCTCGCTGTACCGGGAGGCGCTGCGCATCCGGCGCGCCCACCCCGCGCTCGGTGCGGGAGCCCTGCGCTGGCTCGACCCGGCGCCGGACGGACTCGTCTTCACCCGCGACCCCGGCTTCGCGTGCGCCGTCAACCTCGGTACCGGACCTATGCCGATGCCTCCGCACCAGGAGGTGCTGCTGGCCAGCGGCCCCCTGTACGAGGGCGCGCTCCCGCCGGACACCGGCGTCTGGCTGGCGACCGACTGACCGACTTTCTACGGCTGCGGTCGCCCCCGGGGTCACCGGAGCTTGTGCCGGGCCCGCGCGGCGCGGACGGCGGCGGAGAGCGTGTCGATGTCGTACGCGCCCTGGTGGCGCTGGCCGTTGATGAAGAACGTCGGGGTGCCGGAGACACCGCTGAGGTCGGCGGAGTCGATGTCCTCGGCGATCCGCGGGGCGTACGCATGCCGGCGCAGGTCCTCACGGAACCGCTCGATGTCCAGGCCGAGCTGCTGGGCATAGCCGACCAGGTGCCGGCCGGTCAGCGCATCCTGGTGGGCGAAGAGCAGGTCGTGCATCGGCCAGAACGCACCCTGCGCCGCGGCCGCCTCCGCCGCTTCGGCGGCCAGTTGCGCGGTGGGGTGGACGTCGGTCAGCGGCAGGTGGCGCCACACGTATCGCAGGTCGCCGAAGTCGGCGAGCAGGTCGCGGATCACCGGCTCGGCCTGGCCGCAGTAGGGGCATTCGAAGTCGCCGTACTCCACCAGGGTCACCGGGGCGCCGGCCGGACCGCGGATGTGGTCGTGCCGGTCGTCGACCGGTATGGCGAGGTCGACGATGGGCTCGGCGCCGGCCAGCAGGGCCCGGGCGCGGCGCCGGGGGGACAGCCAGGCGGTGGTCCGGGACAGCAGCCAGGTCAGCAGCGACGCGCCCAGCGCGGCACTGAGGACGCCCAGCTTGGCCCGCTCCAGCGCGGCCCCGGTGAAGGCGAGCGTGGCCACCAGGAGCGAGACGGTGAACCCGACACCGGCGATGGTCCCGCCGCCCGCCACCGCCAGCCACCCCACCGGCGGCCGCAGCCGGCCGCGGGTAAGCCGGGTGACCAGCCAGGATACGCCGAGGATGCCGGCCGGCTTCCCGATGACGTACGCGAGCAGGATGCCCAGCGTGATCGGCGAGGTGTACGCCGTGGCCAGGAACTCCGGACTGACCGCGATGCCGGCGTTGCCCAGCGCGAACAGCGGCACGATGACGTAGCTCGTCCACGGGTGGAACAGCAGCTGCAGCCGCTCGTTGGGGGAGATGGCCGACGCCACGCCGACGCGGGCCTCCCGGGCCAGCTCGGGGGTCGGCTGCTCGCGGAACAACCGGAACAGGTTGGTGGCCTGTTCGAGGCTGCCCCGCCCGGCTGGGTAGGCGTAGGTCAGCAGGCCGAAGGCCAGCCCGACGACGATCGGGTCGACACCCGAACGCCACAGCGCGACCCAGATCGCGCCGCCCAGCGCCAGGTAAACCAGGCCACGGGTGACCCGAGCGGCGCGTACCGCCAGGACCAGGCCGAAGATGCCGAGCGCGACCAGCAACGCCCACCACACCAGGTCGCGGGTGTAGGCGACGGCGATCACGACGAGCGAGACCAGGTCGTCGACCACCGCGACGGTCAGGATGAACGCCCGCAGCCGGTCCGGGAACTGCGGCCCGACCAGCGCGAGCAGGCCCAGCGCGAAGGCGGTGTCGGTGGCCATCGCGGTACCCCAGCCGACCGCCGAGGGCCGCCCCGCGTTGACCGCGAGGTAGATCGACACCGGTACCAGCATCCCGGTGACCGCCGCGAGCAGCGGCAGCGTGACCCGGCGGCGCTCCCGCAGCTCACCGAGGTCGAACTCCCGGCGCGCCTCCAACCCGACGCTGAAGAAGAACAGCGTCATCAGCCCGTTGTTCACCCAGTCCCGCAGGTCCTGGGTAACCCCCCAGCTCCCCACGCGCAACGAGACGGAGGTGTGCCACACCGCCTCGTACGAGGCGGCGTCCAGGTTCACCCACGCCAGCGCCACCACGGCCGCGCCGAGCAGGATCGCCGCGCCGCCGGTCTCGGTACGCAGGAAGGCGCGCAGCGGACTTTGCAGGTTGCGTGCCCATGCGGTGCGCCCGAGCCAGCGCCCGGTCGCTCCGGCCGTCACCGCTGCTGCCTCCAGGCCGCCGGGTCGGTCACGGTGCGACCGTACCGCGGCAGCCGGCGGAACGGCCGCCGGTGCCGGCCGCCCGTACGGCGTCCGGCGTCACCGTCCCGATGTCGGCCACCACCAGGGTGGCGCGCACCCGCGCGTCCTCATCCAAGGGGTACCGCCGGTGGGGTACCGCGACCACGCGCATGCCCGCCGCGGCCGCCGACCGTACCCCGTTGGACGAGTCCTCCACCGCCACGCACCCGGCCGGGTCCACGCCCAGCCGTTCAGCCACCGCGAGGTATACGTCAGGCGCCGGCTTGCCGTGCGGAACCTCCTCGGTCGACAGCGTCACCGCAAAGGTGGCGGCGAGTCCGGTGGCGTCCAACGCGGCCCGGATGAGCCGGGGCGGTGACGAACTGGCCAGCCCCATCGGCCAGTGCCGGCTCAGCTCCCGGACCACCGCGTCCGCGCCGGGCACCAGGGGTACGTGGGCCGCGTACCGGGCCGCCATCTGCGCCACCACCTCGGTGGCGACCTGCTCCGCGGCGCGGCGCACGCCCAGCTCGTTGCTCAGGTACCGGGCCCACTCCCCGGTGCTCATCCCCATCAGCCGGCGCTGGGTGTCCGGCCGCCACTGCCCGCCGTGGTCGGCGACGTACCGCCGTCGTACCTCCTCCCACACCGGCTCGGAGTCGACGAGCACACCGTCCAGGTCGAAGACCACCGCAGCCACCACGACCCACATCATGCCGGGGGTGGGCGCGAGCCGTCAGGGTACCGTCCATTTCTGGTTGGCGCCGCCGGCGCAGGACCAGATCTGGAGCCGGGTGCCGTTGGCGGAGCTGACGCTGGCGCATGGGGCTCCTCAGTGGACGGTGAACGGGGCGGTGGAGTCGCCGGCCACCAGCACGTACGGGCCGGGCTGGACGCGCGGCGTACCGGCGCCGTTGACGTCGCCCGGCGTGACCGCGAGGCGCGATGCCGGGAACGAGAGGTGGACGGTACGGGTCTGTCCGGCGTCGAGTGCGACCCGGGTGAACGCGACGAGTCGCTTCGGCGGCACCAGGACAGTACTCACCGGCTGGCTGGCGTAGACCGGTACGACCAGGTCGCCGGCGCGGCTGCCGGTGTTGGCCACGGTCACGGTCAGCCCCACCGGGTCGCCCGGACGCACGGCCGGCCGGTCGACGGTGAGGTTGCCGATCGTGTACCCGGTGTAGGACAGGCCGGCCCCGAACGCGAACAGCGGGCTGTACCCGGAGTCGGGGCCGCCGTTGGTGCCCGGCAGCTGCTGGTAGTACACCGGCTCGTTGCCCGGAGCCTTGGGCCAGGACACCGGCAGCCGGCCGCTCGGGTTGGCCCTGCCGTAGAGCACGTCGGCCACGGCGTTGCCGCCCTCGGTGCCGGGCAGCCACGCCATCAGCAGGCCGGCCGGGTCCGCCGCCGGGCCCAGAACGAGCGGGCGCCCGGCGACGACAACCACGATGACCGGCTTGCCGGTCGCCTGCAACGAGGCGACCAGAGCCCGCTGGTCGGCGGCCAGCTCCGGGCGCGGCGCGTCGGCCGGGCCCTCGGCACCGGGCTTGTCTCCCACGACCACGACGACCGCGTCGGCGGACTTCGCCTGGTTGACCGCGTCCGCCGGGTCCGGGGCGGACACGACGTCGGTACCGGCCGGCGCGCCGGCCCGCAGTCCCTGCAGGATGGTCGTGCCGGGAACGGTCACCCCGTCGGGGATGCCCTGCCAGCCGATGGTCCAGCCGCCGGTCTGGTTGGGGATCGAGTCCGCGCTCGGCCCGGTCACCACGATCCGGTGGGTACCGGCGCCGAACGGCAGCACGCCGTTCGCGTTGCGCAGCAGGACGAGCGACTCGGTGGCGGTGCGGCGGGCGAGGTCCTTGTCGACACCGAGCACGGCGGCGTCGGCGCGGTCGGGGTCGACGTACGGGTGCTCGAACAGGCCGAGCCGGAACTTCAGCGCCAGCACCCGGCCGACCGCCTCGTCCAGGCGGGTCCGGGAGATGAGCCGGCGGTTGACCGCGTCCAGCGCGGCGGCGTGGAAGCTGCGGTCATCGGGCGGGACCATCGCCATGTCCACGCCGGCGTTGATGGCCATGGCGATCGCCTCTGGGTAGTCGGTGGCGACATGGTACGCGGTCTGCAGGTTGCGTACGTCGTTCCAGTCGCTGATGACCAGCCCGGCGAAGTGCCACTGTCCACGGAGGACATCGGTGAGCAGGTAGTGCGACCCGGTCACCGGGATGCCGTTGACCGCCCCCGAGTTGGCCATCACGGTCAGGGCTCCGGCGTCCACCGCCGCCTTGTACGAGGGCAGGATCGTGTCCTGCAGGTAGCGCATCGAAAGGTCGGCCGGCACCCGATCGTGCCCGTTCGCCGGCTCGGAGTACCCGCCGAAGTGCTTGACCGTGGCGGCGACCCGGCCCCCCTCCTGGAACCCGCGCACGGCGTCCGCGGCGAGCATCCCGTCCAGGACAGGATCTTCGGCGAACGTCTCGTAGTAGCGGCCCCACCGCTGGTCGCGCGCCAGGTCGGCGACGGGCGCGAAGTTCCACGTCACGCCGGTCGCCGCCACCGCGCGGTGGGTGGAGCGCGCGGCCGCCCCGGCGATCGCGGGATCCCAGGTGGCGCCGATGCCGATCTGGTGCGGGAAGATCGTCGCGCCGAGCACGTTGTTGTGCCCGTGTACCGCGTCGGCGCCGTACACGATCGGGATCCGCAGCCGGGAGTGTTCGATCGCGAACCGCTGGATCGTATTGATCATGAAGGCCCAGTCCCTGGGGGTGTTGGACTGGGGCGCCATACCGCCGCCGGACAGGATCGAACCGGTCTGCTCGTCGGCGAAGACCTGCCCCAGGCAGGTCTCGTTGAGAGCGCCGCCGCTCCACGTGCAGTCGCCCTGCAACCGGGTCAGGGCGATCTGTTCGAGCTGGCCGACCTTCTCGTTGACGGTCATCCGCCGGAGCAGGTCGTGCACGCGTGCCGCGATCGGCGCGTCGGCCCGCAGATACACGTCCTCGCCGCCGGCGGTGGCCGACGGGGCGATGGCGAGGTTGAGCAGGAGGGTGGTGACCAGGACGGCCGCGGCCCGTCGTAGGCGGGCGGGACCGCGCGAACCGGTGGGATGCATCGCTGACTCCGTTCTGGCAGACGGGCGGGTCGCTCCAGTCGGACGGGCACCGGCCACGGCGAGGCGTGGCCACGGACCGGACGCTATTCGCTCCACCAACGGAGGTCAATATACGATTTAAATTAAGACACAATCAGTCAGCCTGTGGCGGCCGGGCGACGGCCGGGCCGGTTGAGCCGCGGACCACGAGTTCGGGCTCGAACAGCAGCTCGTCGGCGGTGGCATCGGCGCCCTCGATCTGGTTCATCAGCAGGGTCACCGCGGCCCGTCCCAGCGCTTCGATCGGCTGGCGCACCGTGGTCAACGGCGGCTCCGTGCAATTCATGAACGCCGAGTCGTCGAAGCCGACCACCGAGATGTCCTTCGGTACCGACAGGCCGGCCCGCCGGGCCGCCCGGATCACGCCCAGCGCCAGCGGATCGCTGCCGCAGATGATCCCGGTGACGCCGTGGCGCAGCATCCGTCTCGTCGCCGCGTGTCCTCCTTCCAGTGCGAACATGGCGTGCTCCACCAGCTCCGGTACCAGCGGGCCGCCGGTTCGCTCCACCATCCCGGTGTACGCCGCGAGCTTGCGACGCGACGGGACATGGTCCCGGGGGCCGATGACCAGGCCGATCCGTTCGTGACCGAGCGAGGCGAGGTGGGCGTACGCCTGCTCGACGGCGACCGCGTCGTCCGTGGAGACCTGCGGGTATCCCAGGTGCTCGACCGCGGCGTTGATCAGCACCACCGGTATCCGGCGCTGCAGCAGCCGTTCGTAGTGCTCGTGCGGGGCGTCCGCCTCGGCGTAGTGACCACCGGCGAAGACCACGCCCGACACATGCTGGTCGAGCAGCATGTTGACGTAGTCGGACTCGGACAGGCCGCCGGCGGTCCGGGTGCACAGCACCGGGGTGAGCCCGCGCTGAGCCAGCGCTCCGCCGACCACCTCGGCCAGTGCCGGGAAGATCGGGTTCTGCAGTTCGGGCAGGACCAACCCGATCAGCCGCGCGCGTACGCCGCGCAGCTGGGTCGGCCGCTCGTAGCCGAGCACGTCCAGCGCGCTCAGCACGGCCTCGCGGGTGGCCTCGGAGACGCCCGCCTTGCCGTTGAGCACCCGGCTGACCGTGGCCTCGCTGAGCCCGACCTTCTGGGCGACCTCGGCAAGCCGGCGGGTGGATGAGCGCGCCATGTCGCAAGGATAAGGCAAGCGAGCGCAAGTGATCAGACATTCCTTGCGGAAATTTGCGCCACGTGACGACAGCCGGCCGCAATTGACCCACTGTCCGAGGTCTACAGGCGACGGTAGTCGAATTCTTGCGGCCAATGGTCGGTATCTTGCGAAGAAGAGTCTTGATGGCTACAGTGACCTCCACCACACGCCAGGGCATCGCGGCGGTGATCGTCACCGCGGCGCCCGCACTGATCACGCAGCTCCCGTTCCCCGAAGGGATGAACAAATGTCCGCACCGCAGTACCGGAAGGTCGCGGCATTGACGCTCGCGGCCGGCCTGGGGTTAGGCATCGCGGCCTGCTCTAGCAAGAGCGACGGAAAGGACGCCGCCGGCAAGGTCGTCATCACCGTCGACTGCCAGCCCGTCGGGGCCCAGGCCGAGCTGTTGCGGGACTGGAACGCCGACGTCGCGGCGTTCGAGAAGCTCCACCCCGACATCACCATCAAGAGCGTCTCGGTGGGTGCCCAGTGCGACAACCCGCCGGACTTCACCGCGCGCCTGCAGGGCGGCACGGTGACCGACGTCTTCTACGGATACATGACCGACCTCGGCCAGGTGCTCGACTCCGGTAAGGCGATGGACATCACCCCGTACGTCACCAAGGACACCATCCCCACCTGGGACAGCATCGACGCCGGCGCCAAGGCGGTCTTCAGCGACGGCGGCAAGATCTACGGGATTCCCACCAAGAACTACTCGATGGGCCTGGTCTACAACAAGACCCTGTTCCAGCGGGCCGGCCTGGACCCGAAGAACCCGCCGAAGACGTGGGCCGAGGTCCGGGACGCCGCCAAGAAGATCTCGGCGCTCGGCACCGGGATCTCCGGCTACTCCGACTACAGCGCGGGCAACACCGGTGGCTGGCACTTCACCGCCGAGCTGTACGCGCACGGCGGCCAGGTGGTCTCCACCGACGGCAAGAAGGCCGACTTCAACAACGGCATGGGCAGGAAGGTCCTGCAGAACCTCAAGGACATGCGCTACGCCGACAACAGCATGGGCGACAAGCAACTGCTCGGGTGGCCGGACCTGCTGACCAACGCCGGCGCGGGCAAGGTGGGCATGTTCGTCGGCGCGCCGGACGCCGTCACGGCGATCGTCACCCAGTTCCAGGGCAAGTACCAGGACTGGGCGATGGGCCCGATGCCCGGCCAGGACGGAAAGGCCAAGGGCACGCTCGGTGGCGGTGAGGGGTACTTCTTCAAGACGGGCCTGTCCGCGGAGCAGGTCAAGGCCGGGCTGAAGTGGCTGGCGTACGAGAAGCTCACGCCGGGCAAGGGCCAGTTCGACTATGTCCGCGCCAAGCCGGAGAACCAGCCCGTCGGGCTGCCGCAGCCCCAGCTGTTCACCGTCGGCAGTGCCGCGTACAAGGAGGAGCTGAGCCTGCGCAAGGCCAACGCGAACATCAACGTCGAGGACTTCGCGCCGTTCGAGAACAACCCGGTGACCGTCAAGACCGAGCCGCCGCAGGCGCAGGCCATCTACGCCGTCCTGGACGGGGCGATGTCGGCGGTGCTCACCGACCCGGGCGCCAACGTCGACGGCCTGCTCAAGACGGCCGAGGAGAAGGTGAACCAGATCCTGGCCAAGGCATGACCCCGCGCGGGTACGGGGGCCAATGCGCCGGCCCCCGTACCCGCCCACACCTAGGAGCTTCGATGGCGATCGTCACCGTCCCGGGCACCGGCAAGGGATCCGCGACTCCGGTCTCGCTTCCGGCGCCGAGGACGTGGACCCGCCGTGGCCGCCGGGCGCGGGACAACGTCACGGGGTACGCGTTCCTGGCCGGCGCGGTGCTCTGCTTCGCCCTCTTCGCCTGGTACCCGATGGTCCGCGGCGTCCTCATGAGCTTCCAGCGGACCAGGCGGGGCGTCACCACCTGGGTCGGGTGGGACAACTACGCGCGCATCATCACCGATCCGAGCTTCCTGACCGCGTGGAAGAACACGTTCTACTTCACCGGCCTCGCGCTGGTGCTCGGGTACGCGGTGCCATTCTTCGTGGCGATCCTGCTCAACGAGCTGCGCCACGCCAAGGGGTACCTGCGGGCATTGGTCTACCTTCCGGTGATGCTCCCGCCGGCCTCGGCGCTGTTCCTGTTCAAGTACTACGCGTACGACCCGAGCGACGCGGGCCTGTTCAACGCGATCCTCAAAGCTGCGCACCTGCCGAGGTCGCAGTGGATGCAGTCGACCACGATGACGATGCCGGCGATGGTCATCGCATCGACCTGGATGAACATGGGCGGTGCGGTACTGATCTATCTGGCCGCCCTGCAGAACATTCCCGGGGAGCTGTACGAAGCCGCCGAGCTGGACGGCGCCGGTATCTGGCGGCGGATCCGGCACGTGACGGTACCGCAGACCAGGCTGATCCTCTCGCTCATGGCGATGCTGCAGATCGTCGCCACCATGCAGCTGTTCATCGAGCCGCTGATCCTCGCGGGCGGCGCGGGTACCCAGGACTCGGCCACGTCCGTCGCGTACCTGATCTACCAGCACGGGTTCTTCCAGAACGACCTGGGCGGCGCCGCGGCGCTCGGCGTGATCATGCTCGTGGTGCTGGGCGGGTTCTCCGCCGTCTACGTACGGCTGGCCTCGAAACAGGACTAGGACAGGACGACCCATGGCAGCGCAGGACTTCGGGGCCCGGACCCTGATCTCTCCCGCCCAGCTCCGGCGCGGGCGCGGCAGGGCGATCTACTGGACCCTGCTCGTCACCGTCGTGGTGGTGTTCACGCTGGTCTTCATCGGGCCGCTCTACTGGATGGTCACCGGCGCGCTCAAGTCCGGTCAGGAGGTGGCGCAGGCTCCGCCCACGCTCTTCCCGGCCGATCCCCGGCCGGGGAACTACACCGACGCCTGGAGCCGGCTCAACCTGGCCAGGTTGCTGGTCAACACGTTCTACTACGCGGTCGGGGCGCTGCTGTTCCAGCTGGTCCTCGACACGGCGGCGGCCTACGCCCTGTCGAAGCTGCGACCGAGGCTCGGCAACGCGATTCTCGGGCTGATGCTGGCGACCCTGATGATCCCGGCCATGGTGCTGATCATTCCGCAGTACGTGACCGTGATCGACCTACCGGTCGTCCACCTCAGCCTGCTCGACTCCCCGTTCGCGATCTGGCTGCCCACGGTGGCGAACGCGTTCAACATATTTCTGCTGAAGCGGTTCTTCGACTCGATCCCCGAGGACCTGATGTCAGCGGCCACCATGGACGGAGCGACGCCGTTGCGCACCTTGTGGTCGATCGTCCTGCCGATCTCCCGTCCCATCCTCGGCGTGGTTTCGATCTTCGCGGTGACCGCGGTGTGGAAAGACTTCCTGTGGCCGAAGCTGGTCGAGCCGTCACCGCAGACCCGGACCGTCAGCGTCGGCATCTACGCCTTCGCCGGTGGTACGCCGATGAACGTGGTGGTCGCGGCGGCCGTCATCGCCGCGGTACCCACCGTGGTCTTCTTCCTGATCTTCCAACGGAACATCATGTCCGGTCTCACGACGGGAAGCCTGAAGGGATAGCCATGCAGTGGTGGCGTTCCGCCGTCATCTACCAGATCTACCCGCGCAGCTTCGCCGACAGCGACGGCGACGGCGTCGGCGACCTCGGCGGGGTCCGTGGGCACCTGGGTCACCTGGCCGCTCTCGGGGTGGACGCCGTGTGGTTCAGCCCCTGGTACGCCTCGCCGCAGGCCGATGCCGGATACGACGTGGCCGACTACCGGGCGATCGACCCGGTGTTCGGCACGCTGGCCGAGGCCGAGGAGCTGATCCGGGAGGCACACGCGCGCGGTATCCGGATCATCGTCGACGTGGTGCCGAACCACTGCTCGCACGCGCACCCCTGGTTCGTGGAGGCTTTGCAGACCGGGTCCGGTTCGACCGCGCGCGAGCTGTTCTGGTTCCGGCCCGGGCGGGGCGTCTGCGGCGAGCTGCCGCCGAACAACTGGCGGTCCATCTTCGGCGGTCCGGCGTGGACCAGGACGACCAACCCGGACGGCACGCCGGGGGAGTGGTACCTGCACCTGTTCGCCGCCGAGCAGCCCGACCTCAACTGGGAGAACCCGAAGGTCCGCGAGGAGTTCGAGGACGTGCTGCGGTTCTGGTTCGACCGCGGGGCCGACGGCATCCGCATCGACTCGGCCGCGTTGCTGACGAAGGACCGCGAGCTGACCGACTACGACGAAGACGATCCGCCGTTCCCGCACCCGTACACCGATCGGGACGAGCTGCACGAGGTGTACCGGTCGTGGCGGGCGATCGCCGACAGCTACCCCGAGCCGCGCGCGCTGATCGGCGAGCTCTGGTTGCCCGACGCTGAACGGCTGGCCGCGTACCTGCGCCCGGATGAGCTGCACACCGCGTTCAACTTCGCGTTCCTCGGCTGCGCCTGGGACGCGGCGGCGCTGCGGCAGGTCATCGACGCGACGCTCGCCATGCACGCACCGGTCGGGGCGCCGGCCACGTGGGTGCTGTCCAACCACGACGTGCCACGCCACGTCACCCGGTACGGCCGGACCGACACGTCGTTCTCCCTCCAGTACCGCCAGCTCGGCGCGCCCACCGACCGGGCGCTCGGCCTGCGCCGGGCCCGCGCCGCCGTGCTGCTCGACCTGGCGCTGCCCGGGTCGGTCTACCTCTACCAGGGGGAGGAACTGGGCCTGGAGGAGGTGGAGGACATTCCCGACGCGGTGCGCCAGGATCCCATGTTCTTCCGCACGCACGGCGAGAACCTCGGCCGCGACGGTTGCCGGGTACCGATCCCGTGGTCGGGTTCCGAGCCACCGTTCGGCTTCAGCCCGCCCGGTGCCCGCCGGCCGCCGTGGCTGCCGCAGCCCCGCGAATGGCGCGACCGTACCGTCCAGGCGCAGACCGGCGACCCCGACTCCATGCTGGAGCTGTACCGCCGCGCGCTGGCCTACCGGCGCCGGCAGCCCGCGCTCGGCGACGGCGAGTTCGGCTGGTTGCCCGCGCCCGCTTCGGTCCTCGCGTTCAGCCGCGGTCCGCGCGCGGCGTTCGCCTGTGTGGTCAACCTGTCGGACCGCCCGGTCGAGCTTCCGGTCGCCGGCACGGTCGTGCTCAGCAGCGGCGCGATGCACGGGCGCCGGTTGGCGCCGGACACGGCCGCCTGGGTGGTTTCCCACTAGTCCCCGCCGTTCTCGACCAGAGCCGGAGGTACGCGATGAGAAGCAAGCTGACGCGACGCCTGATGATGGCGGTACTCGCCACCGGCCTGGTCGTATCCGCCGGACCGATGCCACGCGCCGCCGCGACCGGCGGCCCCAACCTCGCCGCGGGCAGGCCGGCCGCCGCCAGTACCGCCAACGGGCCGTACGTGGCGGGCAACCTCACCGACGGCACCGCCGCCACGTACTGGGAGAGCGCCAACGGTGCGTTCCCGCAGTGGGCCCAGGTCGACCTGGGCACCGCGACGACGATCGACCAGGTCGTGCTGAAGCTACCCCCGTCGTGGGAGGCGCGGACGCAAACCCTTGCGCTGCAAGGCAGTCCCGACGGTGCCGGCTTCAGCACGATCACCACATCCACCGGGTACGTGTTCGATCCCGCGGGCGGCAACACGGTCAGCATCGCCTTCACCACGACCACCACCCGGTTCGTCCGGGCCAGCGTCACCGCCAACACCGGATGGCCGGCCGCGCAGCTCGCCGAGCTGGAGGTCTACGGCGCCGGTAGCTCCACCACCAACCTCGCGCCGGGCAAGGCGATGGCCGCGAGCAGCTCGGCGGCGCCGTACCTGCCGGGCAACGCGAACGACGCCAACCAGAGCAGCTACTGGGAGAGCGCCAACAACGCGTTTCCCCAGTGGATCCAGGTCGACCTCGGTGCCGGAGTCGGCGTCAACCGGCTGGTCCTGCGGCTGCCGGTCGGCTGGGGTACCCGGACCCAGACCCTGTCCGTGCAGGGCAGCCCCGATGGGACGAACTTCACGACCGTCGTCGCGTCGACCGGGTACACGTTCAACCCGGCCAGCGGCAACAGCGTGACCGTCACGTTCGGCACCACCACGACCCGATACGTCCGGCTGACCGTCACCGCGAACACCGGGTGGCCGGCCGGCCAGCTCGCCGAGTTCGAGGTGTACGGGCCGGCGACCGGCGACACCCAGCCGCCGAGCGCGCCGACGAACCTGGCCTACACCCAACCCGCGCCGGGGCAGATCCGGCTGACCTGGAACGCCTCGACCGACAACGTCGGCGTGACCGGCTATGACATCTACGCGAACGGGGTGCTGCGTACCAGCATCGGCAACGTCCTCACCTACACCGACACCCAGCCGGACAGCGCGACCGTGTCGTACGTCGTCCGGGCGCGCGACGCGGCGGGCAACCAGTCGGCCGACAGCAACACCGTCACCCGTCCTGGCCAGACCGGCGACACGCAACCGCCGACCGCGCCGACCAACCTGGCCTACACCCAGCCGGCGTCCGGGCAGATCCGGCTGACCTGGACGGCCTCCACCGACAACGTCGGCGTCACCGGGTACGACATCTACGCCAACGGTGCGCTACGGGCGAGCGTGGGCGGCTCGACGCTGGCCTACACCGACACGCAGCCGGACACGGCGACCGTCACCTACCACGTCCGGGCCCGGGACGCCGCGGGCAACCAGTCCGACGACAGCAACCTGGTCACCCGGCCGGGCAGCGGCAGCGCGAACCTGGCCGTGGGCAAGCCGATCAGCGCATCGTCGTTCGTGTACGTCTTCGAGGCGGTCAACGCCAACGACGACGACGTCACCACGTACTGGGAGGGCGCGCCGGGCGCGTACCCGAGCACGCTCACCGTCAAGCTCGGCGCGAACGCGGTGATCAGCTCGATCGTGCTCAAGCTCAACCCCGACCCGGTCTGGGGCCCGCGCACGCAGACGCTGGAGGTCCTGGGCCGCGAGCAGAGCGGCGCCACCTTCACCGGCATCAAGCCGTCCGCGACGTACAGCTTCAGCCCGTCGACCGGCAACACGGTGACCATCCCGGTGTCCGCCACGACGGCCGACGTCCAGCTGCGGTTCACCGCGAACTCCGGCGCGCCGAACGGGCAGGTCGCCGAGTTCCAGGTGGTCGGCACGCCGGCGCCCAACCCCGACCTGACCGTCACCGGCGTCTCCTGGACCCCCGCCTCGCCGGTGGAGACCGACGCGGTGACCCTGTCGGCGACCGTCCGCAACGCCGGCACCGCCGCGTCCGGTGCGACCGACGTGAACTTCTATCTCGGTACCACCAAGGTCGGCACCGCGGCCGTCGGTGGGCTCGCGGCCGGCGCGACGGTCACCGTCTCGGCCGGCATCGGTGCCCGCGACGCCGGCACGTACGCCGTGACCGCCAAGGTCGACGAGAACAACACCGTGATCGAGCTTGACGACGCGAACAACTCGTTCACCGGCGCGACCTCGCTCGTGGTGGCCCCGGTCGCCAGCTCCGATCTCGTGGCCGCGTCGGTGGGTTGGTCGCCGGACAACCCACCGGGCGGCGCGACCGTGACGTTCACCGTGGCCGTCCGCAACCAGGGCACGGTCGCCTCCGCCGGGGGTACGCACGGCATCACGCTGACCGTGCTCACCGACACGGGCTCGACGGTACGCACGCTGACCGGCTCGTTCACGGGCACGATCGGCGTCGGCGTGGCGACGGCTCCGGTCACCCTCGGCACCTGGACCGCCGTGAACGGGCGGTACACGGTCCGGGTCGTGATCGGTGTGGACGCCAACGAGCTTCCGGTGAAGCAGGCGAACAACACCTCCGACCGGTCGCTGTTCGTCGGCCGCGGCGCGAACATGCCCTACGACATGTACGAGGCGGAGGACGGCGCGATCGGTGGGGGAGCGGCTGTCGTCGGTCCGAACCGGACGGTCGGCGACCTCGCCGGCGAGGCGTCCGGCCGGCGCGCGGTCACCCTCAACGACAACGGCGCCTTCGTCGAGTTCACCACGAAGGCGGCCAGCAACACGCTGGTGGTCCGGTTCTCCATCCCGGACGCGGCGGGCGGCGGCGGGATCACCACGACGCTCGACGTCTACGTGGACGGCACCTTCCACAAGGCCATCCCGCTGACCTCCCGGTACGCGTGGCTCTACGGTGCCGAGGCGAGCCCGGGCAACTCGCCGGGTGCGGGCGCGCCGCGGCACATCTACGACGAGGCGAACGTCTTCCTCAACTCCACGGTGCCCGCGGGCAGCAGGATCAGGCTGCAGAAGGACGCGGCCAACACCACCACGTACGCGGTCGACTTCATCAACCTCGAACTGGTGTCACCCATCGCCAACCCGGACCCCGCCCGGTACGCCGTACCCACCGGCTTCACCCACCAGGACGTGCAGAACGCCCTGGACCGGGTCCGGATGGACACCACCGGGAACCTGGTCGGCCTCTACCTGCCGCCGGGTGACTACCCCACCGCCCAGAAGTTCCAGGTGTACGGCAAGCCGGTGCGCGTGATCGGCGCCGGCCCGTGGTACACCCGGTTCCTCGCACCGTCCACCCAGGACAACACCGACGCCGGCTTCCGGGCCGAGTCCACCGCCAATGGTTCGGTGTTCGCCAACTTCGCCTACTTCGGCGACTACACCTCGCGGATCGACGGCCCGGGCAAGGTGTTCGACCTGAGCAACGCGTCGGGCATGACGTTCGACAACCTCTGGGTCGAGCACCAGATCTGCCTCTACTGGGGAACGAACACCGACAACATGACGATCCGGAACTCGCGGATCCGCGACCTGTTCGCCGACGGCGTCAACATGACCAACGGCAGCACCGGCAACCTCGTCACCAACAACGAGGCGCGGGCCACCGGTGACGACAGCTTCGCGCTGTTCAACGCCCAGGACGCCGGCGGCGGCGACAACCACGACAACGTCTACGAGAACCTCACCTCGGTCCTGACCTGGCGGGCGGCCGGCATGGCGGTCTACGGCGGCTTCGCCAACACGTTCCGCAACATGTACATCGCCGACACGCTGGTCTACTCGGGCATCACGATCAGCTCGCTCGACTTCGGGATCCCGATGAACGGCTTCGGCGCCAGCCCGCCGACCCGGGTCGAGAACGTCTCGCTCGTCCGCACCGGCGGGCACTTCTGGGGCGCCCAGACCTTCCCCGGAATCTGGCTCTTCTCCGCGTCGAAGGTGTTCCAGGGCATCCGGGTGTCCGATGTGGACATCGTGGATCCCACCTACCACGGCATCATGTTCCAGACGAACTATGTCGGCGGGCAGCCGCAGAACCCGGTCACCGACACGGTCTTCACCAACATCTCCATCTCCGGCGCCCAGCGCAGCGGCGACGCCTTCGACGCGAAGTCCGGGTTCGCCATCTGGGCCAACGAGCTGCCGGAGCCGAACCAGGGTCCGGCGGTCGGCTCGGCGACGTTCACCAACCTGCGGATGACCAACAACTTCATCAACATCCGCAACACCACATCGACATTCACCATCACCGTCAACCAGTGAAGCGAGCCCGCCATGCTCTCCGGTCACCGTACCCGCCGCCGCGCCGTCCACCTCACCGTCGCCGGCTCGCTGGCCACCCTGCTCGTGGCGAGCGGCGTCGCCGCCTCGCCCGCCACGGCCGGCCCGCGCCCGGCTGTCGAAACGGTCGCCGCCCTGCCGCCGGCCCTGACGGCCGGTCGCGGGGCGACCATGCCGTTCGTCGAGCAGGAGGCGGAGAACGCCACGACGAACGGCACGCTCGTCGGTCCGGACCGGCACGCGTACACGCTGCCGGCGGAGGCGTCCGGCCGGCGCGCGGTCCGGCTGATGCCCGGGCAGTACGTCGAGTTCACCCTGCCGAGGACGACCAACGCGATCACCGTGCGGTACAGCATCCCGGACGCACCGCACGGCGGCGGCATCACCGCGCCGCTGGACGTCACGATGAACGGCGGGCACCGCCGGAGGATGACCCTGACGTCGCAGTACGCCTGGCTGTACAACCAGTACCCGTTCTCGAACGACCCGGACGCCGGCCTGCTGCATCCCGACTGGTGGATCACCGAGTGCTCCTGCGTACCCGACGCCACCACGCCGCCCCCGACGATCACCACGCCGTTCCGCCCGAACCACTTCTACGACGAGCAGCGCCTCCTGCTCGGCCGCACCTACCGCGCAGGGGACCGGGTGCGGCTCACGGTCCCCACGTCGAGCCCCGCCACGTGGACGGTCATCGACCTGCTCGACTCGGAGCTGGTCGGCCCGCCGCACGTCGTCGTGGTCGCGGCGAACGTGCTGCACTTCGGTGCCGACCCGACCGGCCGGCGCGACTGCGCCGACGCCTTCGACCGGGCCATCGCCTTCGCGAAGCGTAGGCACCTCACGGTCTACCTCCCGCCGGGCACGTACCAGGTGAACCGCCACATCATCGTGGACAACGTCACGATCGAGGGCGCCGGCAGCTGGTACACCATCGTCAAGGGCCACCAGGTCGACCTCGGCACCCCGGCCCCCGACCACTCGGTGCACACCGGCGTCGGCTTCTACGGCCGGTACGTCTCCGACGGCGGCAGCAGCAACGTCCACCTGTCCGGCTTCGCGATCGAGGGGGACGTCCGCGAACGCATCGACACCGACCAGGTCAACGGAGTCGGGGGCGCGATGAGCGACTCGACGATCGACGGCCTCTACCTCCACCACACCAAGGTGGGCCTGTGGTTCGACGGGCCGATGACGAACGTGCGGGTCACCAACAACGTCATCGTCGACCAGATCGCCGACGGCCTCAACTTCCACACCGGCGTCACGAACTCGGTGGTGGCGAACAACGTCGTCCGCAACACGGGTGACGACGGCCTCGCCATGTGGTCGGAGACGACCGCGGACGCCCGCAACACCTTCGACCACAACACCGTGCAGACGCCGGTACTCGCCAACGGCATCGCCATCTACGGCGGTACCGACAACACGGTCTCGAACAACCTGATCGCCGACCCCATCCGGGAGGGCAGCGGCATCCAGGTCGGCTCCCGCTTCGGCGCCGCGGCGTTCACCGGGCATCTGTGGATCACCGACAACACCACGGTCCGCGCCGGACCGTTCGAGCTGAACTGGAACATCGGCCTCGGCGCCATCTGGATCTACGCGCTGGAGCGCAGCATCGACGCGGACATCCAGGTGGTCGGGGACAACCTCCTCGACAACACCTACAACGCGATCATGCTGGTCAGCGACTTCCCGGTGAAGGACCTGTACTCGATCACCAATGTCCACTTCAAGGACGTCAAGGTCGACGGCACGGGTACCTCGGTGGTCAGCGCCCGCGTGGCAGGTTCCGCGTCCTTCCAGAACGTGGACGCCCGCAACGTCGGCGCGGTCGGCGTCAACAACTGCGGTTCGTTCCACTTCACGCCGGCCGGCTCCGAGTTCTCGCTGATCGACCTCGGCGGAAACGACGGGGGCGGGACCACCGGGCCCTGGCTGGCTTCCTGGGAGCTACCGAACACCATCACGTGTGACGACCGCCCGCCGGTCGTCGCGCCGCCGCCTCCGTCCCCGTGGTGAGCCCTCCGTCCGCGACCGCGGACCAACGGCGGGTGGGCAGCGCTGACCAGCGGTTTCGCCGTTGCGGTTGCCGGCTCCGCCGGGACGGCGCAGGCTGCTGGTATGGCGACATGTGAGGTTTGCGGCAACGACTACTGGATGTCGTTCGAGATCCACGCGGCCGGGCAGGTTCACACGTTCGACTCGTTCGAGTGCGCCATCCACCGCCTGGCACCCGTCTGTGAACACTGCTCCTGCCGGATCATCGGGCACGGGGTGGAGGTGGAGGGCCGGTTCTTCTGCTGCGCGCACTGCGCCCACTCCAGTGGCGTGCGGGCCGCCGAGGAGATCCGCGACGCGGCCGGGGCTCATCCGGCATGACCGGCGACCGGTGACCGGCAGCGGTACGGGGCACCGCACCGTGCCGCACACGGCGGACGTGCGCATCGAGGCGTGGGCGCCGACGCGCGAGCGGTGTGTGGCCGAGGCGGTGGCCGGGATGGTCGGCAGCTTCGCCGACGTGTCGGGGAGCCGCCCGGGCGAGACCGTGCGGGCGCGGGTGGACCGGGAGACCGATGAGGACCTGCTGGTCGCGGTCCTCGACGAGGTGATCTATCTGCTGGACACCCGGGGTCTGGTGCCGGTGGGCACCGAGGTGGTCGCCCTTGACGGCGGGCTTGCGGTGCGCTTCGCGATGACCGGCGCGGAGGGGGTACCGCTGGTCGGTGCGGTACCGAAGGCGGTGTCGCTGCACGGACTGCGGTTCGACCAGCGCGGGGACGGGTGGTCGTGCGCGGTGACCCTGGACGTGTGATCAGCCCTTGACCACGCCGATCGGGATCAGCCGGGCCACCGGGCGGCACAGGCCGGCGCCCTGGGCGGCGTCGATCACGGCGTCGATGTCCTTGTACGCCTCGGGGGTCTCCTCGGCCAGCCCCCGCCACGACGCCCCGCGTACCGCGATGCCACGCGCTTCCAACCGGCGGCGCAGCTCCTTGCCGCCCACGCTCTTGGCGGCCTGGTGGCGGCTGAGCGCCCGCCCGGCGCCGTGGCAGGTCGAGGCGAACGCCGGCCCGCCGGCCACCCCGGTGAGCACGTAGGAGGCCGTGCCCATGGTGCCGGGGATGAGTACCGGCTGACCGACGTCGCGCAGACCGGCGGGCAGGTCCGGATGGCCCGGCGGCAACGCCCGGGTGGCACCCTTGCGGTGCACGCACAGCGGTGTGGGTACTCCGTCGACCTCGTGGGTTTCCAGCTTGGCCAGGTTGTGGGAGATGTCGTACACCAGGTCCAGGCCCCGGCCGGTGACCTTGTCGAAGACCTGCCGGGTCGCCTCGGCCAGCAGCTGCCGGTTGGCCCGGGCGTAGTTCGCGGCGGCGGCCATCGCCCCCAGGTACGCCCGGCCCTCCCGGGAGGTGACCGGGGCGCACGCGAGCTGCCGGTCCGGCACGGTGATGCCGTACCGCGGCATCGCCTGCTCCATGACCCGCACGTGATCGGTGCAGATCTGGTGCCCGAGCCCCCGCGACCCGCAGTGGATCATCACGCACACCTGATCCGGGCGCAGCCCGAAGGCGTCGGCGGCCGGCTGGTCGTACACCTGCTCGACGGCCTGTATCTCCAGGAAGTGGTTGCCCGACCCGAGGCTGCCCACCTGCCCCAGCCCGCGCTCCGCGGCCCGCTCGCTGACCTGGTCGGGATCGGCGTCCGCCACCGCGCCCCAGTCCTCGCAGCGGTCGAGGTCACGCGCGACGCCGTGGCCCCGCTCGACCGCGTACCGCGCCCCGCCGGCCATCACCTCCCGCAACTGCGCCCGGCCCGACAGCGTCCACACCGCGCCGCGGCCCATCCCCCGCGGAACGGCCCGATCGAGGCCGTCCATCAATGCCGGAAGCGACCGCCGCACCTGGGACCGGTCGAGGTCGGCGGCCAGCAGCCGCACCCCGCAGGAGATGTCGAACCCCACCCCGCCCGGCGAGACCACCCCGCCATCGTCGACGGCGGTGGCGGCGACCCCGCCGATCGGGAACCCGTACCCCCAGTGGACGTCCGGCATCGCGAACGAGGCGGCCACCACGCCGGGCAGCGTCGCGACGTTGGCGACCTGCTCCAACGACTGGTCCGTGGCCGGGTCGGGCAGCAGCGCCCGGGACGCGAACACCACCCCGGGCACCCGCATGTCGCCGAACGGATCGATCCGGAACCGGTACGCCGACTCCGCCACCAACTCCACGCTCATCCCTACCCGACCCCCGGGCGGATTACACGCACCCGCCCACCGGGGTATGGCGGCGCCCGGTCGGGTACCCAGGTGTCGTTACCGGGTCCCGGCATCAGGGAGGTACGCCATGGCGCAGCCGCCGCCCACCGAAACCCCGTCGTCGGGGAACGGCGCACCGGATCTGGCGCGGATGAACCAGGAGATCGACGAGCTGGTCGCCGGCCGGGGCAGCCGCCGCCCCGACGAGCTGATCCCGGATGTCGAGGCCGTCATGCGGCGCCACGGCGTATCCGAGCCGAGCCGCAACGGCATCCTGCAGTGGATCGAGGAGTCCCTCGCGAAGGCCGACACGACGCCGCGCGAGCAGTGAGGGTCCGCGGCGCGGCGGTCGAGCGCCGTCAGGGCCGGCCGGACCCGGTCGACGGCTGCTCGGGTGCCAGGCCGGGCACGGGTGCCTCGTCCTCGACGGCGGCCGCGACCTGCGGGGTCTCCTCGATGGGGCGGACCACGGGCCGGGCCTGGGCGCCGGGCAGCGACGCCGTGGCGGCCGGCTGGTCCGACCCGGCGCCGCCGCCGGCGGGTTGGCCATCCGGCCGGGCGCCGCGTCGCCATTCGTCGGTCGTCAGGTGGTGGCCGGCGACGGCGCCCATCAGGAGCAGCCCGCCGTCGACCAGCCAGGAGGCGCCGGTGACGTAGCCGGCCTCCGGGCGGCACAGCATCGCGACGACGGCGGCGACCTCGCGGGCGTCGCCCGGCCGCCCCACGGGGATGCCGGGGCGGGCGCCGTCCGCCTGCTCCCCGACCTGGGCGAGGATGCCTTCACCATCATCGCGCAACCGGCAGCACCCACCATGGTCACCCGCTGACGGCACGGGTGGACGCGGGGACCGGCACGCCGCTGTCGCGATGGGGTTCCTACCGCGGCCAGCTCCCGGCTCGCACTTGTCAGATCGCGTCACCGCCGGGCGCACCGGCGCCGCGGACGGCCCAGAGAGACTGAGCGGCCGCGCCTCCCGCGCAGGAGGTCAACCTATCAATC
>WNFV01000118.1_pt1 | contig 88710 bp, 79 predicted proteins | sample 5400101 | NCBI WGS metagenome assembly WNFV01 (sample SAMN13153361, study PRJNA577476) | soil metagenome | isolation source: 115 cm soil or saprolite under grassland replicate 1 | place: USA:California | collected 2016-06-15
AGCGGCGGCCCTGGCTCGGCGACGGCCCGGCACCCGGCCCTGACGACGTGGCCCGCGCGGTGCGGCTGTCCGCCGCCGTGGGGACCGCCGCGACCGCCCTCGCGGCGACCATCGCCTGGGCGCTGGCTGGGCGCGGACCCGTCTGGAGGGCGTGGCGGTGAGCCGGGTGGGTGGCCTGCTCGTCGCGGGGACCGCCTCGGACGCCGGCAAGAGCGTGGTGGTGGCGGGGATCTGCCGCTGGCTCGCGCGCGGCGGTGTGCGGGTGGCGCCGTTCAAGGCGCAGAACATGGCGCTGAACTCGGCGGTGACCCCGGACGGGGCGGAGATCGGCCGCGCCCAGGTGGCGCAGGCCGCCGCCGCGGGCGTCCCGCCCGAGGCCGCCATGAACCCGATCCTGCTGAAGCCAAGCGGCGAGCGGCACAGCCAGGTGGTGGTGCTCGGCAAGCCGCTCACCGACGTGGACGCGCGCGAATACCGCCAGCTCAGGCACTCGCTCCGCGAGGTCGTGCTCGACTCCCTCGCCACCCTGCGGCGGCGCTTCGACGTGGTGGTGTGCGAGGGCGCCGGCAGCCCCGCCGAGATCAACCTGCGCGACGGCGACCTGGTGAACATGGGCCTGGCGCGGGCCGCGGGCCTGCCGGTGGTGCTGGTCGGCGACATCGACCGCGGTGGCGTGTTCGCAAGCCTTTTCGGCACGCTCGCGTTGCTGGAGGCCGAGGACCAGGCGCTGGTGGCCGGCTTCCTGATCAACAAGTTCCGCGGCGACCGGGCCGTGCTCGAGCCGGGCCTGGAGCAGCTGACCGGCCTCACCGGGCGGCCGGTGCTCGGCGTGCTGCCGTGGCTGCGCGGGCTGTGGCTGGACGTGGAGGACTCGCTGGCGCTGGAGGCGCCGCGCGAGGGCGTGCTGCCCCCGCTCGGGCGCGACCCGCTCACCGTGGCGGTGGTGCGGCTGCGCTGGATCTCGAACTTCACCGACTTCGACGCGCTCGCGGCCGAGCCTGGCGTGGTGGTGCGCTTCACGCAGTCGCCCGCCGACCTGCTCGCCGCCGACCTGGCCGTCCTGCCCGGCACCAAGGCGACCGTGGCGGACCTCGCCTGGCTGCGCGAGCGTGGCCTGGACCGGGCGCTCGCCACGCGCGCGGCCAGACGGCAGCCCACCCTCGGGATCTGCGGCGGCTACCAGATGCTCGGCAAGCGTGTGGTCGACCCGGTCGAGAGCGGCGCCGGCGAGGTGGAGGGCCTCGGCCTGCTGCCGGTCGAGACCGTGTTCGCGCCCGGCAAGGTGCTGGGCAACCCGAGCGGCCACGCTCCCGGCTTCGGTGGCGCGCCGGTGGCCGGCTACGAGATCCACCACGGGCGCGTGCGCCGCTTCGGCGGCGAGCCGCTCCTGGCGCGGTCCAACGGGGCAACCGCTCGGAGCTCCCCGGGCCCCTCCGGCCCGGCCCCCTCCGCCCCGGAGGGCGAGGAGGGCTGCCGCAGCGGGGCGGTGCTGGGCTTCACCTGGCACGGCGTGTTCGAGGGCGACGCCTTCCGCCGTGCCTTCCTCGGCTGGGTGGCCGAGCGGCGCGGGCTGGACTGGGTGCCGGGCGACCGTCCCTTCGCGGCGCTGCGCGACGAGCGGCTGGACCTGCTCGGCGACCTGATCGCCGAGCACGCCGACACGGCCGTGCTGCGGCGCCTGATCGAGATGGGCGCGCCGCCGGGCCTCAGCTTCGTCGCGCCAGGGGGCCCGCCGCGATGATCCTCTTCCTCAGCACCGCCGACACCGAGGTGCTCGCCGTCTCCACCGCGGTGGCCGCGCTGCCCGACGGCTTCCCGGAGGTGCGCGCCGCCAACCCGACCCGCCTCGAGGACGGCGCGGCGAGCCCCGGGGCCGCCCGGGTGGTGCTCGTGCGCCTGCTCGGCGGTCGCCGGGCCTGGCAGGGCGGCTTCGACCTGCTGGCCGAGCGTTGCAGGTCGGCCGGCGTGCCGCTGCTCGCCTTCGGTGGCGAGGCGGAGCCGGACGCGGAGCTGGCGGCGGCCTCGACGGCGCCGGCGGGGGTGGTGGCCGAGGCGTTGGAGTACCTGCGCCACGGCGGCGTGGCCAACCTGGGCAGCCTGCTGCGCTTTGTGGCCGACACGCTGCTGTACACCGGCTTCGGCTTCGAGCCCCCGGCCGCCCTGCCCGAGACCGGGCTGTACCGGCCGGAGCTCGCGGAGCGCCGGCGCCCGGAGCGCCCGACGGTCGGGGTGGTCTTCTACCGCGCGCACTGGATGAGCGGGAACACCGCCTTCGTCGACACGCTGGTCGAGGCGCTCGAGGCCACCGGGGCGAACGCGCTGCCGGTGTTCTGCTACTCGCTGCGGGCTGGTGCCGGCGGTCGCATCCCCGCCTGCGACCTGCTCGCCGGGTACGGCGTGGACGCGCTGATCGTCACCGTGCTCGCCTCGGGCGGCTCGGGCGCGGCGGACGCGCTGGCCGGCGCCGGCAGCGACCGCCCCGAGGACTGGCTCGACTGGCGGGTGCCCGCGCTGGAGGCGCTCGACGTCCCGATCGTGCAGGGCATCTGCGCGACCTCGACGCGCGCTGGGTGGATCGCCGCCGGCGGCGGGCTCTCGCCACTTGATGCCGCCATGCAGGTCGCCATCCCCGAGTTCGACGGCCGCATCATCGGCGTCCCGTTCTCGTTCAAGGAGGCGGCGGGCGCGGCGGCGGGCGGCTCCTCCAGCGAGATCATGGTCTACCGGGCCGACCCGGAGCGGGCGGCCCGGCTGGCCGCGATCGCCACCAGGCTGGCCAGGCTGCGCCACGTGCCCAACCAGGACAAGCGCGTGGCGATCGTCCTGTCGAACTACCCGACCAAGCAGGCGCGCGTCGGCAACGCCGTGGGCCTCGACACCCCGGCCAGCGCCGTGCGCCTGCTTGGCGCCATGCGCGAGGCCGGCTACCAGGTCGGCGAGGTGCCGGGGCTCGGTGGCGGCGAGGCCCTGACCGGTGGCGAGGCCGGGGCCGCCGGGGGTGAGGCCGGGGCCGCCGGGGACCCGGACCTGCCGGGCGACCGGCTCGTCCACGCGCTGATCGCCGCCGGCGGGCACGACAGCGAGTTCCTGACCTCGGAGCAGCTCGGCGGCGCCGCCGCCCGGGTGGACGCCGCCGCCTACGCCACCTGGTTCCGGACGCTGCCCGAGAGCCTGCGCGAGGGGGTGGTGCGCCACTGGGGCCAGCCGCCCGGCGACCTGTACGTCGACGGGGACGCGATCGTGCTCGCCGGCCTGCGCCTCGGCAACCTCTTCCTGGCGATCCAGCCGCCGCGCGGCTTCGGCGAGAACCCCATCGCCATCTACCACGACCCCGACCTGCCGCCGTCGCACCACTACCTCGCCGCCTACTGGTGGCTCGACCGGGTCTTCGGCGCCGACGCCGTCATCCACCTGGGCAAGCACGGGACGCTGGAGTGGCTGCCCGGCAAGAGCCTGGCGCTGTCGCCGGCGTGCGCGCCCGACGCGGTGCTCGGCGCCCTGCCGCTGGTCTACCCGTTCATCGTCAACGACCCGGGCGAGGGCACCCAGGCCAAGCGGCGCGCCCACGCGGTGATCGTCGACCACCTGATCCCGCCGATGCAGCGCGCGGAGACCTACGACGAGCTCGCCCGCCTCGAGCAGCTCCTGGACGAGCACGCCGCGGCCCAGGCGCTCGACCCGGCCAAGCTGCCGCGGATCCGGGCGCGCATCTGGGAGCTGGTGCGCGCCGCCGAGCTGCACCGCGACCTCGGCGTGGAGGGCGCGCCGAGCGACTTCGACCAGTTCGTGCTGCACCTGGACGGCTACCTCTGCGAGATCAAGGACGCGCGCATCCGCGACGGCCTGCACGTGCTGGGCATCGAGCCGCTCGGCGAGCAGCGGCTCGGCCTGCTGGCGGCGATCCTGCGGCTCGGCAGCGGGCGTGAGGTCCCGGGTCTGCGCCGCGCGGTCGCGGCCGCCTTCAACCTGGACGAGGCGGCCTTGCTGGAGGCACCCGGCCGGGCGGGGGCCGCGGGCCAGAGGCCCGGCCTCGACGACCTGCTCGAGCGCTTTCCCGGGCCGGGGACCAGCATCGACCGGCTCGAGGAGGCCGCCGCGGCGCTGCTGGCGGCCATGGACGGCAAGGCCTGGGAGGTGGGCGCCGTCCCCGCGGTCGTCGCCGGCGTGCTCGGCCTCCAGGACGCCGGCGTGACGCGGGCGCTGGAGTTCGCCGCGCGCGAGGTCGTGCCGCGGCTGGCCCGCACCGGCGACGAGATCACCAGCGTGCTGCGGGCGCTGGAGGGTCGCTTCGTGCCGGCGGGACCATCCGGCTCGCCCACTCGCGGCCTGGTCAACGTGCTGCCGACCGGGCGCAACTTCTACTCGGTCGATCCCAAGGCGCTCCCCTCCGAGCTCTCCCACGCGACCGGCCAGCGGCTCGCCGACGACCTGCTGCGCCGCTACCTGGACGAGGAGGGCGCCTATCCCGAGACCGTCGGGATCGTGGTGTGGGGCACCTCGGCGATGCGCACCGGAGGAGACGACATCGGCGAGATCCTCGCGCTGCTCGGGGTGCGCCCGGTCTGGAACCCGGAGTCGCGCCGGGTGACCGGCATCGAGCCCGTCTCCCTCGACGAGCTGGGCCGGCCGCGGATCGACGTGACCGTGCGCATCAGCGGTTTCTTCCGCGACGCCTTCCCCAACCTGGTGGCCCTGCTGGACGACGCGGTCACGATGGTCGCGGGCATGGACGAGCCCGACGAGCTGAACTTCGTCGCCAAGCATGCCCGTGGCGAGCGCGCCGCCGGTGCCGACCCGCGCCGCGCCACCACCCGCGTCTTCGGCTCCAAGCCCGGCGCCTACGGCGCGGGCCTGCTGCCGCTGATCGACGCGCGCAACTGGCGCGGCGAGGCGGACCTGGTCGAGGTCTATGAGGTGTGGGGCGGCTACGCCTACGGCCGTGGCCTGGACGGGGTGGAGGCCGTGGCCGCGATGCGCGCCAACCTCGCCCGCGTCCGGGCGGTGGTGAAGAACGTCGACACCTACGAGCACGACCTGCTCGACTCCGACGATTACTTCCAGTACCACGGCGGGATGGTCGCGGCGGTGCGGGCGGCGAGCGGCAGCGAGCCGCGCGCCTACCTCGGCGACTCGGCGGACCCGGAGCGGGTGCGGACCCGCGGGCTGGCCGAGGAGGTCCGCAGAGTGGTCCGCGCCCGGGTGGTCAACCCCCGCTGGATCGCGTCGATGGCGCGTCACGGCTACAAGGGGGCCTTCGAGCTGGCCGCCACGGTCGACTACCTGTTCGGCTACGACGCCACGACCGGGGTGGTCGAGGACTGGATGTACCAGGCGGTCACCGAGCGCTACGTGCTCGACGAGGCCACCGCGGCGTTCATGCGGCGCTCCAACCCCTGGGCGCTGCGCGCGATCGCCGAGCGGCTGCTCGAGGCGGCCGACCGGGGGTTGTGGACAGCGCCGAGCGAACGTGTGTTCGAGCGGTTACGCTCCGTGTACCTCGAGCTGGAGGGTGAGCTCGAGGAACGACAGGCCGGCGAGGAATGAGAGACGAGGAGCCCGCAACGTGAATGACCGAAGTGCCGCCCAGCTGACGGGGAGCGCGCCGTGAGCCTGGCTCCCTACCCCTTCTCCGCCCTGGTCGGGCAGGAGGATCTGGCGCTCGCGCTGCTGCTCAACGCGGTCTCGCCAGCCATCGGCGGGGTGCTGGTGCGTGGCGAGAAGGGCACTGCCAAGTCCACGGCCGTGCGTGGCCTGGCCCGAGTGCTGCCCGAGGTCCAGGTGATCGACGGCTGTGCCTTCAACTGCGACCCGGTCATGCCCGAGCAGGACTGCCCGGCCGGCCCCCATCCGGGAGGCGCGCCGCGGCGGCGCCGGCCGGTGCCGCTGGTCGAGCTGCCGGTGGGGGCGAGCAGCGACCGGGTCGCCGGCTCCCTCGACCTGGAACGCGCCCTCACCCAGGGCCGGCGCGGGTTCGAGCCCGGCCTGCTGGCCGCGGCGCACCGCGGCCTTCTCTACGTGGACGAGGTCAACCTGCTCGGCGACCACCTGGTCGACCTGCTGCTGGACGCGGCCGCCCTTGGCGTGAACTACGTCGAGCGCGAGGGCGTGAGCGTGCGCCATCCCGCGCGGTTCCTGCTGGTCGGCACCATGAACCCGGAGGAGGGCGAGCTGCGGCCGCAGCTCCTCGACCGCTTCGGCCTCACCGTCGAGGTGCGCGGCAACGCCGAACCGTGCGAGCGGGTCGAGGTGATCCGCCGCCGCCTCGCCTACGAGGCCGATCCCGGCGGCTTCGCGTCCGCGTGGGCGGCACCCGACGCCGGGCTCACCCGGCGCATCGGCGAGGCGCGCCGCCGCCTGCCGGGCATCCGGCTGCCCGACGAGCTGCTCGAGCGGGTCGCGGCGGTATGCGCCGCCTTCGCCGTGGACGGGCTGCGGGGCGACATCGTCACCGCCAAGACGGCGGTGGCGCTCGCCGCCTGGGCGGGCCGCGGCACGGTGGAGCCGGCCGACGTGCGCCGGGCCGCGCTGCTGGCCCTGCCGCACCGGCGCCGCCGCGGGCCGATGGACGCGCCGGGCCTGGATGAGGAGGAGCTGGACCGGATCCTCGGCAGCGAGCCGGAGCCGCCACGCGGTGGGCCGCCTGGCGGCGGGCCGCCGCCAGGTTCCCCGGACGGCGGACCGGGGGCACTCCAGGACGCTGACGGGGCAGGCGACCCGGCGCGCGGCGAGGGCAGCGTGCCCCAGCCGGCCGGTGCCGGGGCTGGCGCCGCCTCACCCCCTGGCCGGGGAGGGCCCGGCGGGCCGAGCGCTTCGGGGGACTCGACCATGCCCGCCGGCCTCGGGGCGCCGGGCGCCGACGGCCCGCGGGATGCCGGGGACCGGCCGGGTCCTTCCCGGATCGGCGGGCATGAGCAGGTGGCCGCTCCCGGCCAGGTGTTCGCTCCGATCTGGCTCCAGCTCGCCGGCGTCGGCGCGGGGGCGTGGGGCCGGCGGAGCCGGGCCGAGACCGACTCGGGCCAGCCGGTGAGCGACCGGCCCGAGCGCCGCGGCTCCGCCCCCATCGCCGCTGCCGCCACCCTGCGTGCCGCGGCGCCGCATCAGAACGCCCGCGGCAGGGCCGCCCAACCGGCCGGCGCGGCCGGCGCCGGCCCGGCGGCCCTCGTCGTCCGGAGCGGCGATCTGCGCTGGCAGGTGCGCGAGGGCCGTGAGGGGAACCTGGTCCTGTTCGTGGTCGACGCGAGCGGCTCGATGGCTGCCAGGCGGCGCATGGCAGCCACCAAGGGCGCGGTGCTGTCACTGCTGCTCGACGCCTACCAGCGGCGCGACCGGGTCGGGCTGGTGAGCTTCAGGGGTGCCGGTGCCGAGGTGCCACTGCCGCCGACCTCCAGTGTCGAGCTGGCCGGACGGCGCCTCGCCGAGCTTCCGACGGGGGGGCGCACCCCGCTGGCGGCGGGGCTGGCGCGTGCCCGCGAGTTGCTGACCACCGAGGCGGTCCGCGACCCGAACCGGCGCCCGTTGCTGGTGGTGGTGACCGACGGCCGCGCGAACGCCATCGGCGGCCGCGCCCGCGGACAGGCTGGCGGTTCGCCCATGGGACTGGCTCCCGCCGGGGCCGACCCCGTCGCGGTGGCGCTGGCCGAGGCGCGGGCGCTCAGCGCCCGTGGGATCGGCGCGGTGGTGATCGACACCGAGGACGGAGCGGTCCGGCTCGGCCTCGCCGCCGAGCTTGCCCGCGCCCTCGCCGCCCCCTGCATGCGGCTGGAGGCCCTTGCCGCGCAGCCGCTCGCCGGCGTGGTGCGCGCGCTCGCCGGCGTTCCCGCCGCCGCGGGCGGCCGTGGCGCCGGCGGGGAGCGGTCAGCCGGGCCGCGGCGGCACGCGAGGGATGTCGCATGAGCGCCTCGGGTCACGAGGCCGAGGCGCCGCGGGAGCGGGCGCCGCGGGCCAGGCGGGACCACCCGTTGCTGGTCGTCAACACCGGCCACGGCAAGGGGAAGTCCACCGCCGGGTTCGGGATCATGCTGCGTGGCTGGGCGCGCGGCTACCGCGTGGGCGTGTACCAGTTCGTCAAGTCCGGCAAGTGGCGCATCGGCGAGCGCAAGGCGGCGGAGGCGCTCGGTGGGATCGCCTGGGAGAGCATGGGCGATGGCTGGACCTGGGTCTCGCGCGACCTGGAGCAGTCCGCCGACCTGGCCCGTGAGGGTTGGGAGGAGGTCAAGCGTCGCATCGCCGACGAGACCTATGAGCTGCTGATCCTCGACGAGTTCACCTATCCGATGTCGTTCGGCTGGGTCGACACCGCCGAGGTGGTCGAGGTGCTGCGCAAGCGGCCCGGCTTCCAGCACGTCGTGGTCACCGGCCGCAACGCTCCCGCCGAGCTGCTGGACATCGCCGACCTGGCCACCGAGATGCGCAAGCTCAAGCACCCCTTCGACCAGGGCATCCGCGGGCAACAGGGGATCGAGTGGTGAGCGCCCGGGTGGTGGTGGCAGGCACCCACTCGGGCGTGGGCAAGACCACCGTGGCCACCGGCCTGCTGGGAGCCTTCGCCGCCCGCGGTCGTGCCGTGGCCGGGTTCAAGGTCGGGCCGGACTTCATCGACCCCTCATACCACGCCTTGGCAAGCGGCCGTCCGGGCCGCAACCTGGACGCCTTCATGTCCGGCCCGGAGCTGATCGCGCCGCTGTTCGTGCACGGGGCGGCGGGCGCGGATCTGGCCGTCGTCGAGGGCGTCATGGGGCTGTTCGACGGAGCCAGAGGCGGCGGCGAGCTGGCGTCGACCGCTCAGGTGGCGAAGCTGCTGCGCGCGCCGGTGCTGCTGGTGCTGGACTGCTCGGCCATGGCGCGCTCGGTCGCCGCGCTGGTGCACGGCTTCGCCAGCTTCGACCCCGAGGTGGGGATCGCCGGGCTGGTGCTCAACCGGGTCGCCTCCGAGCGGCACGAGGAGTTGCTCCGCGAGGCGCTCGACCCGCTGGGCGTGCCGGTGCTCGGTGTCCTGCGCCGGCGCGACGACATGGCGACGCCCGAACGCCACCTGGGGCTGGTGCCCGCGGCCGAGCGGCGCGCCGAGGCCGGGCGCACGGTCGCGGCGCTGGCCACGGCGGTCGCCGCCGCCTGCGACCTGGATGCGATCGCCGCCGCCGCGGCCAGCGCGCCGGTCCTGCATGCCTCGGCGTGGAATCCGCGCGGGCGGCCCGGCCCCTCCAGGGCGCGGGTCGCGGTCGCCTCCGGACCGGCGTTCACCTTCGTCTACCAGGAGAACCTCGAAATGCTGGAGGCGAACGGAGCGGAGCTGGTCGCGCTCGACCCGACCGCTGACGAGCGGCTGCCCGACGGAACCGAAGCCCTGTACCTCGGCGGCGGCTTCCCCGAGACCTATGCCGCGGCGCTCTCCGCCAACGAGCCGTTGCGGGCGGCGGTGCGGCGCTTCGCCACCGGTGGGCGTCCCGTGGTCGCGGAGTGCGGTGGCCTGCTCTACCTGGCCCGCAGCCTCGACGGCCTGCCCATGTGCGGCGTGCTCGAGGCTGACGGGCGCATGACGGGCCGGCTCACCCTGGGCTACCGGGAGGCGAGCGCCGTCTCGGCCTCACCTCTGGCCGGGCTGGGAGGCACCGTCCGTGGCCACGAGTTCCACTACGCCCGGCTCGAGCCGGGCGTCGGTGACCAGCCCGCCTGGCTGCTCAGTGATCCGGTTGCCCTCGGGACGCCCGAGTCGCCGGCGGGCACCACCGGGCGCGAACGTCCGGCGCGCCCTGAGGGGTTCGTGGCCGGCGGGGTGCACGCGAGCTTCCTGCACACCCACTGGGCCGCCTTCCCCGAGGTGCCCAGCCGCCTGATGGCCGCCGCGGGGGTGGCCCCTTGACCGGTCGGCTGATTGGCGTGGGCGTCGGCCCAGGTGACCCGGAGCTGGTCACCGTGAAGGGGGTCCGCGCCTTCGAGCAGGCCGACGTGGTCTTCGTGCCGGTCGGCGACACCGGTGAGATGGGCCGCGCCGAGGCGGTGACGCTCGCCTACGTCCCGGCGGCCCGCGTTCAGCGGCTCACCTTTGCGCTGGCGGGCGACGCCGCCGCACGCGAGGAGAGCTGGGACCGTGCGGGCGCGGCGGTGGCGGCGGTGGTGGCCGCCGGTCGGGTGGCGGCCTTCGCGACGCTGGGCGACCCCGGCGTCTACTCGACCTTCGCCTACCTCGCGGCCACCGTTCGGGCGCTGGTCAGCGACGTGCTGGTCGAGACCGTCCCGGGGGTGACGGCGATGCAGGATCTCGCCGCGCGCAGCGGAACGGTGCTGGTCGAGGGTGGCGAGGGCTTGGCGCTGCTGCCGCTCGCGACCGGCGCGCGACGGCTCGCCGGGGCACTGGCCAGCTTCGACACGGTCGTCTGCTACAAGGGCGGGCGCCATCTGCCGGAGATCGTGGACACGCTGCGGCAGGCGGGCCGCCTCGAGCGCGCCGTGTACGGGGCGCGCCTCGGTCTCCCCGGCGAGATCGTCCGCCCCGCCACCGAGCTCGGCCAGGCGGCGGGGCCGTACCTCTCAACCGTGATCGCGCTGCCCGCGCGCCCGGCCAGGGGGTCGAAGCTGTGACCGCCCCGGCGAGGCCACCCGCCGGGCCGGCGACTCCGTCGCTCGACGCGCAGCGGCCGAAGGTGTGGTTCGTGGGCGCGGGCCCTGGTGCGGCCGATCTGTTGACCTTCCGCGGGGCGGCAGCCATCGCCGCGGCGGACGTGGTGGTCTGGGCGGGCAGCCTGGTCAGCCCGGAGCTGCTCGTCCACGCCCGGCCCGCGGCCGAGCTGCTCGACTCCTCGCGGCTCACCCTCGAGCAGGTGACCGCCGTCTACGGCCGGGCCGTGGCCGAGCGGCTGGTGGTGGCGCGGGTGCACTCGGGCGATCCCACCCTGTACGGGGCCGTCCAGGAGCAGATCGCCGAGTGCGAGCGCCGCGGGCTCCCCTGGGAGATCGTGCCCGGAGTCTCGTCACTGGCCGCGGCGGCGGCCGCGGTGGGCCGAGAGCTGACCATACCGGGGGTGGCACAGTCAGTGGTGCTCACCCGGCTCGCGACCCGCACCTCGAGCTCGATGCCGCCGCGCGAGCGCCTGCGCGAGCTGGCCCGCTCCGGCAGCACCATGGCGGTCTTCCTGTCGTGCTCACGGCCGCGCGCTCTGCAGGCCGAGCTGGAGGCCGGAGGCTACCCGCCGGACACGCCCTGCGCAGTGGTCTACCGCGCGAGCTGGCCGGACGAGGTGATCGTCCGCTGCGGGCTCGCCGAGCTGGCCAGTCGCGTCCGGGAGGCCCACATCAGCAAGCAGGCGCTGGTGCTGGTCGGACCGGCGCTGGCCGGCGACGGCGGCCGCTCCAACCTCTACCACCCCGGGTTCAGCCACAGCTTCCGCCGCGGGGAGGCGACCGATGCGCCGGCATGAGCCGCCGCCGCCGGCGGAGTCCTCCGCCGCGGCGGCGAGGGCCCCGGGCGCGAGCACCCCGGAGCTGCGCGAGCCGGACCTGCCACGCACGGCCAGGACGGCCGCGCGCAGCCTCCGTCCCGGCTGGACCACCGGGACCTGTTCGGCCGCCGCGGCGAAGGCGGCCACCGCCGCGCTGCTCAGCGGCGAGCCGCAGCAGCGGGTCGAGATCGGACTGCCCCGCACCGGCCGCCGGGTCGGCTTCCCGGTCGCCCGCTGTGAGCTGGGGGAGGGCTGGGCGGAGGCGGTGGTGGTCAAGGACGCCGGCGACGACCCGGACGTGACCCACGGCGCCCACCTGACCGCGCGGGTCGATCCGCGGGCGGAGCCCGGCGTGCAACTGGAGGGCGGCGAGGGCGTCGGCACGGTGACGCGCCCGGGGCTCGGCCTGGAGGTCGGCGGACCCGCCATCAACCCCGTGCCGCGCCACCAGATCGCGGCCGCGGTCGGCGAGGTGATCGATCTCTCCTCGCACGGCGTGCGGGTGGTGATCAGCGTCCCGGACGGTGAGCGGATGGCCCGCAAGACCACCAACCCGCGGCTGGGCATCGTGGGTGGCATCTCGATCCTCGGCACCACCGGGATCGTGCGGCCGTTCTCGACCGCCGCCTGGCGTGCAAGCGTCGAGCAGGCCATCGACGTCATCGCCGCGCTCGGCCTGGACACCGTGGTGCTGTCGACCGGGGGGCGCACCGAGCAGGCGGCCATGCGCCTGTACCCGCATCTCGACGAGGTCTGCTTCGTGGAGGTCGGCGATTTCACCGGCCATGCGCTCAGGCGGGCCGCCGCACGCGGGCTGGCCCGCTGCGCCTTCGTGGGCATGGCGGGCAAGCTCGCCAAGCTCGGCGCGGGCGTGATGATGACCCATTGGACCCGCTCGCGTGTGGATCCCGATCTCCTGGCGTGCCTGACCGCCGAGGCGGGTGGCGAGCCGGAGCTGGTCGCGGCGGTCGGCCGGGCCAACACCGCCCGGCACGCCTATGAGCTGTGGAGCGCGGCCGGCCTGACCCAGCCCTGCGACCTGCTGTGCGCCCAGGTGGCCGCGAACCTGGCTCGGTTCGCCGGTGACCGGGTGGCCATCGAAGTGGTCATGGTCGATTTCGAGTCGCTCGCCCCGGTCGGCCGGGCCCTGGCGGGCGGTGCCCCCCGCGGTGCCCCCCGCGGTGCCCCCCGCGGCGCTTCCCGTGGTCGCCTCGAAGGCGGCGGTCGCTGATGGCACCGGCGCGGCCCCTGATCACCGTCATCGGCGTCGGCCCGTCGCCGCTCAGCGAGCTGGCGAGGGGCCGCCTCACCGGCGCCGGACTGGTCGTCGGTGGGCGGCGCCAGCTCGCCGCGGCCGGCGCGCTCGATGCGCCGCGGCTCGTCGAGCTGGGCGGCGACCTCGAGCCGGCCCTGGACGCCATCGCGGCCAGCACCGTGCCGGTGGCGGTGCTCGCCTCTGGCGACCCGGGGTTCTTCGGCATCGTGCGGGCGCTCGCCGCGCGCTTCGGCCGCCGCCGGGTCGAGGTCCTCCCGGGGATCTCGGCGGTCGCCGCCGCCTTCGCCGCTGCCGGGCTGCCCTGGGACGACGCCGTGGTGGTGAGCGCGCACGGCCGTGACCCGCGGCCCGCGGTGAACGTCTGCCTCGCCCATCCCAAGGTCGCGGTGCTGACCCAGCCCGGCTTCGGCCCCGCCGAGCTGGCCGCCGAGCTGCACGGCCTCGACCGGCGGCTGCTCGTGGCGGAGCGGCTCGGTGAGCCCGGCGAGCGCGTGATCGAGGACGACCCCGCCGGTGTCGCCGCTGGGCGCTGGGCCGATCCCAACGTGGTGCTGGTCCTCGACGAGACCGCCACCGTCGCGCGGGCCAAGGCCGCGGTCTGGCCCGCGCGACGCGCGCCGACCCGCTGGTCCCTGCCGGAAGCGGCGTTCGAGCACCGCGCCGGCATGATCACCAAGTCGGAGGTGCGCGCGGTGGCGCTGGCCAGGCTCGGGCCCGGCATTGGCGACCTGCTGTGGGACGTCGGCGCGGGCAGCGGGTCGGTCGGGGTGGAGTGCGCGCGCCTCGGCGCCGCCGTGGTGGCGGTGGACCGCGACCCGGCGGCATGCGCGCTGGTCACCCGCAACGCCGCCCGGCACGGCGTGACCATGCGCGTGGTCGAGGGCGAGGCCCCCGCCGCGCTCGCCGGCCTGCCGGAGCCGGACGCCGCGTTCGTCGGCGGTGGCGGTGGGGCGCTGGCCGCGATCCTCCAGGTGGTCGGCGCCAAGGTGCACCGCGCGGTGGTGGTCGCCCTGACCGGCAGCGCCAGGCTGGCGCGCGCGGAGCGAGTCCTCGGGGCTGCCCGGGCGCTCGCCGCCACCGGCCTGGAGGTCGACACCGTCCAGGTTCAGGCCAGCCGGTTCGAGACCGCGGATTGCCTCGAGGAGACGCTGACCGTCAATCCGGTGTTCCTGGTCACGGGGGTCCGGCCATGATCGGGCTGGTCTGGGCGACCCGGGCCGGCGGGACCCTCGCCGCGCATCTCGAGCGAGCCTGGCCGGACGCGCGCGCCTACCCCGGACGCCCCCAGCCCGCGCTGCGCGCCGCCTGGACGGAGTGCAGCGGGATCGTCGCCTTCATGGCGGCCGGCATCGCCGTGCGCCTCGCCGCTCCGCTGCTCGAGCGCAAGGACCGCGATCCAGGGCTCGTGTGCGTGGACGATGCCGGGCGTTTCGCGGTGGCGCTCGCCGGTGGGCACGCCGGCGGAGGCAACCGCCTCGCCGCCCGCGTCGCCGGGACGCTCGGCGCCACCCCGGTGGTCACCACCGCGAGCGACGCTCTCGGCCACCCAGCCCTGGACGAGCTCGGTGCCGACCTCGGGTTCCGCATCGAGAGCGGCTCGGACGTCGCCGCGGTCGGGGCGGCTGTCGCCGCCGGTGAGCCGGTCACACTCGTGGCCGACCAGCGCTGGCCGCTCCCGCCGATGCCAGCGGCCGTGGTCGGCGCGGACCGGGCCCGCGCCCCCTGCCTGCTGATCACCGACCGTCTGGTGGACCCGCCGCGGCCGGCGGTGGTGTACCGGCCGCCGTCGCTGGTGGTCGGGGTCGGCTGCAGCGGTGGGGCGCCCGCCGCCGAGATCCTCGAGCTGGTCGACCAGGCCCTCCAGGACGCCGCGGTCGCTGGCGCGTCCGTGGCCGGCCTGGCCAGCGTCGACGCCAAGCGTGAGGAGCCCGGGCTGGTCCAGGCCGCCCGCGAGCGCGGCTGGCCGCTCAGCTTCCACCCGGCCGAGCGGCTGGCCCGCGTGCCGGTCCCGAACCCCTCGGCAGCGGTGGCCCGCGCGGTCGGCACCGCCAGCGTCGCCGAGGCGGCAGCTCTCGCCGAGGCGGCCTGGCCGGCCTGGCCGGTCGGGACAGCCGGGACGGCCTGGCCGGGCGGGGCGGCCGGGACGGCCGAGCTGGTCGCGCCCAAGCGCAAGAGCGCCCACGCCACCGTGGCGATCGTGCGCGCCCGGCCGCGCGGGCGCCTCTACCTGGTCGGCATCGGCCCGGGCGACCCCAGGCTGGTGCCGCCGCTGGCCCGTGCCGTGCTCGCCCGCTGCGAGCTGGTCGTGGGCCTCGACCGCTACGTCGATCAGGTCCGCGAGCTGCTCCGCCCCGGCACCCGGATCGAGGCATCCGTAATCGGTGGCGAGCTGGATCGCGCCCACCTCGCCGTGACCGAGGCGCGGCAGGGTGCGGCGGTCGCTCTGGTCAGCGGCGGCGACGCCGGGGTGTACGGGATGGCGTCGCCCGCGCTGGCCGAGGCGACGCCCGACGTCGAGGTGATCGGCGTCCCCGGCGTCACGGCTGCACACGCCGCGGCCGCGCTGCTCGGCGCGCCGCTGGGCCACGACCATTGCGCCATCTCCCTGTCCGACCTCCTCACCCCTTGGACGGTGATCAGCCGCCGGCTGCAGGCGGCGGCCCGGGGAGACTTCGCGATCTGCCTCTACAACCCGCGCAGTGCCGGGCGGAGCTGGCAGCTCGAGGAGGCGCGACGGCTGCTGCTGGGCCAGCGCGGCCCGGAAACGCCCGTGGGCCTGGTGACCGACGCCTACCGGCCCGGGCAGCGGGTGGAGCTGACAACCCTCGGCCAGCTCGACGCCGCGAGCGCCGGCATGACGACCACGGTGGTGATCGGCTCGAGCCAGACCCGGATGGTCGCCGGCCGGATGGTGACGCCGCGCGGCTACTCCCACGACGGCGACGGCGCTCCATCCGCGCCCCGCGTGCCGGCTGGGCGCAGACCGCACCCGATCGAGACCGAGAGCTACCGGATCCTCCGCTCACTGGTCGACCTCTCGCACCTCGGACCGCTGTCACGAGCGGTTGCCGAGCGGGTGATCCATGCCTCCGCCGACCTCGAGTACGCGCGCGACCTGCTGCTGGACGAGGCCACGCTCGAGGCCGGCCTCGCGGCGCTGCGAGCCGGCGCGCCGATCGTCGTCGACGCCCGTGGGGTCGGCGCGGCCATCACCACCCGCGAGGTCGTCTGCGCCCTCGATCTCCTCCAAGATCCATCGAGCCCCGCTCGGCCGGAGGGGACGCGGTCGGCGGCTGGCGTGCGGTCGGCGGCCGCTCGGGTGGGGCCGGGTGCGGTGTGGGTGATCGGGTGCGCGCCCACCGCGCTCGAGGAGCTGCTCGGCCTGGAGGCCGGCCCCGCCCTGGTGGTCGGCCTGCCGGTGGGGTTCGCCGGCGCCGCCGATGCCAAGCGGGCGCTGGCGGCCAGTGGGCTGCCGGCGGTGACCAACCGGGGGGTCAAAGGCGGCTCGGCGGTCGCCGCCGCGGCCGTCAACGCACTGCTGTACTGGGAGGGCGGGACGTGAGCGGCGTCCAGCGAGCGGCCGGCGAGCGGCCGGCGCTGCTGATCGCCGGGCACGGCACCAGGGACGAGGGAGGCGCGCGCGAGCTGCACACGCTGGCCGGGCGCGTGCGGGCGCTGGATCCTGGCCTGCGGGTCGCCAGCGGCTTCATCGAGCTGTCACCACCGCCGGTCGCGGTGGCGGCCGCCAACCTCGTCGCCGCCGGCGCCCGCGACGTGGTCGTGGTGCCGTTGATGCTGCTCGCCGCCGGCCACGCCAAGAACGACGTTCCCGCCCTGCTGGTCCGCTGCCGGAGCGAGCACCCGGCCGTCAGGTTCCGCTACGGCCGCGACCTCGGCCTCCACCCGGACCTGCTCGCCGTGGTCGACGACCGGCTGGCCGCCGCGGTGCCCACGGCGGAGCGTCAGGGCACCGCGGTGCTGCTGGTCGGTCGTGGTGCCTCCGACCCGGACGCCAACGCGGACCTCGCCAAGCTCGGCCGCCTGCTCTGGGAAGGTCGCCCGTGGCCCCTGGTCGAGGTCTGCTACGCGGGCATCACCGGCCCCCTTGTGCCAGAGGGGCTCGAGCGCTGCCGGCTGCTCGGCGCCCGCCGCATCGTGGCCATGCCGTACCTGCTGTTCGGCGGCAGGCTGGAGGCGCGCATCCACACCCAGTGCGCCGAGTTCGCCGCCGCTCATCCCGAGGTCGACGTCCGCGTCGCCGGGCACCTCGGCCCAGACGAGCGCGTCGCCCGCCTGGCGCTGGCCAGGTACCGCGAGGCGATCGACGGCGACCCGCGCATGAACTGCGACCTGTGCGTCCACCGGGTCGCGCTGCCCGGCTTCGAGCACAAGGTGGGGGCGGTCGCCACGCCCCACTTCCACCCCGACGACCACGGGCACCCACACTGATGTCACTGGTCCTGGTCATTGGGGGCATCCGCTCCGGAAAGAGCGAGGTGGCCGAGCGGCTCGCGGCCGCAGCGGGTGCACCGGTGTGCTACCTGGCCACCGGCGCGGCGGACGACCCGGAGATGGCCGAGCGCATCGCCAGGCACCGCCGCCGCCGGCCGGCGGGCTGGCGCACGGTCGAGAGCGACGACCCTGCCGGCGCGGCCGTCCGGGACGGTGAGACGCTGCTGGTGGACGGGACCGCGCCATGGATCGCTCGGCTCATGCGGGAGGGTGGGCTGTGGACCGACGAGGCGGTGGCCCCGCTGGGCGTCGAAGGCCGCGCCTGCCACGAGCGCGCGGTCGCGGCCGTGCGGGCGTTCGCCCGGGTGGCGGCGGTGCGGCCCGGCCTGACGGTCGTCGCCGCCGAGGAGAGCGGCCTCGGGCTGCTGCCCCACGGCGCCGGGACGCGGCGCTACCTGGATCTCGCCGGCGAGGCCCTGCAGGCGCTGGCGGGCTCCGCCGAGCGGGTGCTGCTGGTGGTCGCCGGCCGGGCGACCGAGCTCGCCGCGGCCAGCTCGTCCCGGAGCCATCCCGGCGGGCCCGCCCAGCCATGGCCCGACCCGCCCATGGGAGCAGCAGCGGTCCTTCCCCCGGATCCCGTGCCGGCGCCCGTGGGTCGGCCGGCTCGTGGCCACGTGCCCGCGGAGCTTCGGCTGCACGGGGACACGATGGTGGCAGTCGGGCAGCTCGACTTCGCGGTCAACGTGGTGCCCGGCCGCCCGCCGGGATGGCTCCGGGACGAGCTGGCCGCGGCGCTCGATCACGCCGGCGCCTACCCGGACGAGCGCGAGGCTGTGGCCGCCCTCGCCGAGCGCCATGGCCGCGCACCGGGCGAGATCCTGCCGACCAACGGCAGCGCCGAGGCGTTCTGGCTGCTCGCCGGCGCTCTCCAGCCGGCCCGCGCGGTCGTGGTCCACCCGTCCTTCACCGAGCCGGAGGCGGCCCTGCGCAGCGGCGGTCACCAGGTCGTGCGCGCCTTCCGCGACCCGAACGACTTCACCCTGGACCCCTCCGCCGTGCCGGCCGACGCGGACCTCGTGGTGCTCGGCAACCCCAACAACCCCACCGGCACGCTCGACCCGGCCGAGGTCGTGGCGGGGCTGGTCCGGCCCGGCCGGCTGGTGGTGGTCGACGAGGCGTTCATGGAGCTGGTGCCCGGCGAGCCGGAGAGCCTGGCCTCCCGGCCGGAGCTGCCCGGCCTGGTGGTGGTGCGCAGCCTGACGAAGGCATGGTCGCTGGCGGCGGTCCGGGCCGGTTACCTGCTCGCGCCGGCCGGGATCGTCGCGGTCGCTCGAGCCGCCCGCCAGCCCTGGAGCGTGAACGGGCCGGCCTGCGCGGCCCTGGCCGCCTGGGCGCGGCGCACCTCGTCCTCGGCCGGCGCGGAGGCGGCGGCGATCGCCCGCCGCGTCGCGGCGGCGCGTGCCGACCTGGCCACCGCCCTTGCCAGCCTGCCAGGGGTGCGGGTCTGGCCCTCGGCCGCGAACTTCCTGCTGATCCAGGTGCCGGACGGCCCGGCGGTGCAGGCCGGGCTCACCCGCCGCGGCATCGCCGTGCGCCCCGCCCGTACCTTTCCCGGCCTTACGAGCGCCCACCTCCGCCTCGCAGTGCGCGACCCGCCGGACAACCGCCGCCTGGTCAACGCCCTCCGGGCGGTGCTGGAGGATCAGGTGGCCGCGGCGGACCAGGAGACCACGGCGCTGGAGCGCCGGGCCGCCGCGGAGCGGCGCAGGTGACCGGATGCTCGGAGCTGGCCCTGCCAGGAGCACCCGTGGTCGCGCTGCGGCCGGCGCTGGCGGGTCTGGCCCGGCGGCGACTGCTGGTGGACCTCGGCCGGCTCCACCGGTGCCTCTCGTCCGCTGTGCTCGGAGGAGGCCTCGCGTCGGCGCGGACCTGGCTCGACCTCGAGGTGGTGCGCCCCTACACGCGCACCGACCCCGATGTCCACCTGCTCGAGGAGGCCGGAGACCTGACCGGGCCGGTGGTCGGGATGTTGACCGCCGCGCCGGTGGCCGAGTTCCGCCAAGCGGCGGTGGGAGGCGCCCTGGCGGTGGCGACGGTGGGCATCGGCCACCCGCTCGCGGCCGCGGGCCGCCGCCCCCGTGAGGTGCCTGCGGCCGGCACGATCAACCTGCTCGTCGTGGTGGACCAGCCGCTCACCGACGCCGGGCTGGTGGGAGCGTTGCAGACGGCCGTCGAGGCGAAGGCGCAGGCGCTGGCCGCCGCGCGGGTCCCGGCCGCCAATGCCGCCGGCTACGCCACCGGGACCGCCACCGACGCCGTCTGCGTCGCGTGCCCTCCCGGTGGGCGAGTGCCCTTCGCCGGTCCGGTCACCCGTGTCGGCGCCGACCTCGCCGGCGCCGTGCTCGCGGCGATCCAGTCGGGCGCCGAGCTGGCCGAAGGCTGGCGAGTGGGCTGACTCGGCCTGATGACCGAACGCGCCTCCAGGCCGGTGGGCCTGGCGCTGCACGACGCCCGCGGGGCCCGGCGCTCCCGGTCGGTCCTACAGCCAGGTGAGGTCGAGCAGCATGACCACCTTGTCGTCCTCCAGCACCCAGTAGCTCAGGAAGCCGCGCCCGCCCGCGAACACGGCCACGCGCGCGTCGTCGACGGCCCGTGCGTGGAACGCCGCGCTCGCCGTGGTGGGATCGACCCGGAGCACTGCCACGATCCCGGCCACGTAGCCCTGGAGCTGCGGGGGAGCCCCGCCGAGCTGCTCGCGGACCGCCTGTGCGGCGACGACCCTATAAGCCAAGCTCGAGCGCGATCTCATCCCATGGGACGAAATCCGTCTCGTTGCCCTGGCGCACCCGCTCGACCAGCACATGCCACTGGGCAAGCTGCTCCGGTGGTGGCGCGAGGCTGGAGCGTACGGCAGCGTCATTCATGCACCGCAGCGTACCCGAGCCGGACGAGCACTGTCACATCCCGTGCAGCCAGACGCGCTCAGGCGGCCACTTCGCGCAGCCTGCCGCTGCCGACGTCGTACACGAAGCCGCGCACGGACGACTTGTCGGGCACGAACGGGCTCGCCTCGATACGTGCGATGGACTGGCGCACGTCCTGGTCGAGGTCGCTGAAAGCCTCCAGCGCGAACGGCGGTCTGATGCCGGTGTCGGCCTCGACCCCGGCCTTCACGTCGTCGTCGCGGAAGGTCAGCATGCCGCAGTCGGTGTGGTGGATGAGCAGGATCTCGCTGGTGCCGAGCAGCCGCTGGGAGATCAGCAGTGAGCGGATCACGTCGTCGGTGACGACGCCGCCGGCGTTGCGGATGACGTGCGCGTCGCCCTCCCCCAACCCGAGCATGCCGTAGGGGTTGAGGCGGGCGTCCATGCAGGCGACCACGACGACCTTCCTGCCGGGCGGCATGGGCAGGTCGTGGCTGGAGAACGAGCGGGCGTACTCCTGGTTGCTCTGGAGCAGCTCATCGGTGACCGACATGGGACCTCCAGGGTGCTCGTGGGGGATCGCTGCCTGCAGCACGGGCCCGGGCTGGCGGCGAGTCAGCTCGCGGCGCGGGGCGCCCGGGCCACGGGACAGCCACAGGTCACCACGCGCCCGTAGTCCAGGGCGCGGTCACGGACCAGCGCGATGCCCACCATGGCGCACCAAGCGTGCCCCGCGCGCGGCGCATCGGTCAACCCCGGCTGGGATCCTGGCCCGCGTAGCGCCTCGGGTCGAGCAGGCAGAGGTCGGCGCGGCCGGCGGCGAGCACGGTGCTCACCTCGTCGGCGGTGGTGAGGTTGCCGGCGGCGACGGTCGGCACGCCCGCCTCGTTGCGCACCCGGTCGCTCGCGGGCACCAGGTAGAGGCGCCCGTAGTCCGGCCGGTCCCACGGCACCGTCCAGCCGGCCGCCACCTCCACCAGGTCGCAGCCGTGGTCGACCAGCGCGCCGGCGATCGTGACCGCGTCGTCGAGGTCGAGGCCGCGCGGCGCCCAGTCGGTCGCCTGCAGCGTGACGGCCACCGGCCGGTCGTCGGGCCAGCTCTCGCGCACGGCGTCGAGGACCTCGAGGGGGAAGCGCAGCCGCCGCTCGAGCGGCCCGCCGTAGCCGTCCTCGCGGTGGTTGCTGAGCGGCGACAGGAAGCTGCCGAGCAGGTGGCCGCGGGCCATGTCGAGGGCGACGAGGTCGAAGCCGGCGGTGGCCGCGCGCGCCGCCGCCGCGCGGAATGCCTCGCGGGCACTGTCCATGTCCGCGCGGGACATCTCGCGCGGCGCCGGGCTGCGCGCGCTGTAGGGCAGCGCCGAGGGGGCGAGCAGCGGCCAGCCTCCCTGCTTCAGGGGGCGGTCGACGCCGCTGCCGCGCGGGCGGGTGGAGCCGCGGCGGCCGGCGTGGGCGAGGCGGACGCCGAGCACGGCGCCGCCGGCCTCGCGCGCCCGCTCGACCACCCCGCGCCAGGTCTCGGCCTGCCGGTCCCGGTACAGGCCAGGCGTGCCAGGGGTGACGCGCCCCTCGGGCGAGACGGCCACGTCCTCGGTGAGGACCAGGCCGGCGCCGGCGCCGGCCGCCCGCGCCAGCGCGTGCTCCTGCGCCTGGCCGGGGAGGCCGTCCACGGCGGCGTCCGTGGCCACGTGCGAGAGCACCACCCGGTTGGGCAGCCGCAGCGAGCGCAGGATGAGCGGGGCGAACAGCGGTGGCGGAGCGAGCAGCGGCGCTTCCGCGGCCCCAGGGGTACTCGCGGCCCCGGGGGCACTCGCGGCGGTGCGCGCGAACCAGCGGTCCACCGCCGCCACGAAACGCGGGTCGCGTTTCTCCAGCTCCAGATGGGTGATGCGGCCACTGCGGGTGAGCAGGTTGAAAGCGAACTGGATCGGCTCGAAGCCCGCGTAGCGGGAGACGTTCTCGAAATAGGTGGCGCTCTCGCGCGCCACCTCCTGGAACCGCTCCACCACCGGCTGGCGCTCCAGCTCGTAGTGGGTGAGGGCGGCGTCAAGGTCGGCCGGGTGGCGCAGCAGCGCGCCTGCCAGCGAGACCGCGTCCTCCATGGCGAGCTTGGTGCCAGAGCCGATGGTGAAGTGGGCAGTGTGCGCGGCGTCGCCGAGCAGCACCACGTTGCCGTGGTGCCAGTTGCGGTTGCGCAGCGTCACGAAGCTGAACCAGATCGACCGGTTCGACAGCAGCTTGTGGCCGCCGAGCTCCGGCCGGAACAGCTCTTCGCAGAAATGCAGGCTCTCCTCCTCGGCCATCCGGTCGAGGCCCGCGCGCCGCCAGGTGCTCTCGTGGGCCTCCACGATGAACGTGCTGGTGTGCGCGTCGAAGGGGTAGGCGTGGACCTGGAAGAGGCCGTGCTCGGTGTCGCGGAAGATGAACGTGAAGGCGTCGACCGCCAGGTCGGCCCCGAACCAGGCGTACTTGGTGGTGTGCGGGTCGTAGCTGGGCTCGAAGCGCTCCCCGAGCAGCTTGCGTGCCAGGGAGTTGACACCGTCGGCGGCGACCACCAGGTCGTCGCCCTGGAAGGGCTCCAGGTCGGCGAGCTCGCGCTCGAACTCGAGCCGCACGCCCAGCTCGAGGCAGCGCCGCTGCAGGATCTCCAGCAGGACCTTGCGGGAGATGCCGGAGAAGGCGTGGCCGCGTGAGCGGACGGTCTCGCCCCGGTAGCGCACGTCGATCGCGTTCCACTTGGCGAAGCCGTCGGTGATCTGCACGTAGGTCTCGTGGTCGGCGTCCCGCAGCGCGCCGAGGGTCTCCTCGGAGAACACCACACCCCAGCCGAAGGTGGCGTCGGGCGGGTTGCGCTCGATCACGCGGACCTGGTGGCGCGGGTCCGCCTTCTTCATCAGCAGCGCGAAGTACAGGCCGGCCGGCCCCGCGCCGAGGATGCCGATCCTCACCGCGACCGTCCGGCGGTCACGCCAGAACCTCGGCCAGGCGCTCGAGCTGCGCCAGCTCCGCCACGGTCGGCAGCAGCACCAGGTGGTCGCATCCCGCCTCCTCGTAGCCACGCACCAGATCCTTGACCAGCTGCGGCGAGGTCAGGTTGCCGGCCGCGACGCGCTCGGCGAACGGGCCCGTGAAGGCATAGTAGTCCCGCAGGTAGGCGGCGCCCCGGTCGGTCTCCGGCCGGTCGCCGAGCGCGAAGTAGGCCTGGCCCCAAAGGCGCGGCCGGCCGGGGCGCCCGGCATCGGTCCAGGCCGCCCACGCCTTGGACGCGGCGCTGGCGAAGGCCCGGGGCGGGCCCCCGCCGTGGACGTAGCCGTCGGCGTACCTGGCCATACGGGCGAAGGCCCGCCCGCCCGAGCCGCCCACCAGCAGCTCGGGCCCGCCCGGCTGGCACGGCGGCGGGCCGATGCGGCCGTCCTCCCACGCCTCGCGCAGATAGGCGAGCTGCTCGTCGAAGCGCCTGCCGCGGTCCCGGTGGTCGGTGCCGGTGACGTCGTAGTCCTCGTGCCGGGCGCCGAGGGCGACGCCGAGCGTGAGCCGGCCGCCGGACAGGGCGTCCAGCGATGCGGCCTCCTTGGCCAGCAGTGCCGGGCCGCGCAGGGGAGCGATCACCACCATGGTCACCAGGCGCGGCCGGGTGGTGACGGCGGCGGCGGCCGCCAGCGACAGCAACGGGTCGTAGTTGTCGTAGGCGACCCGGTCGAGGACGCCCAGGCTCGCGAAGGGCCCCCGATCCGCCCATCTGGCCCACTCCAGGATCAGCTCACCGCCCGCCCCCGGAACCGCCGCCGGCAACCCGACTCCCACCTCCATCTCCCACCTCCTCGCTCGCTCTCAGGCGCGCATGCCGGCGCTCGGCGCGCCGCTGGGGCTGCGGCGGGCGGCGGCGTTCCACAGGCCGTAGACGGCGCCGGCGACCAGGAACGCCACCAGCAGGCCGAGGCTCGACCCTTCGAAGGCACCCTTCGCCCACCAGCCGAGCCAGGTGAACCCCCTGGTCGTCGAGGTGATCAGGCCCAGCCCGATCACCACCCCGACCAGCCACGCCACCACCCCGGCCGGGTTCACCGCCCGGGCCGTGCTGCCAGGCCCGCTGTACAGCGCGCGCTCGTCGTAGCCGTCGCGGCGCAGGGTCGCGAGGTCGATCAGGAACACCGCCGCCCAGGCGGCCAGGGGCACGCCGAGCACCAGCAGGAACCCCTGGAACGTGCCGAGGAAGTCCTCCGCGATGAACAGCATGTAGATGGCGCCGAGCACCATGAGCGTCCCGTCGATGACCACCGACTGGTAGCGGGGCAGCCTGACCCCGAGCGTGAGCAGGTTCAGCCCGGACGAGTAGATGTCGAGCAGCGCCCCGGCCACCAGCCCGCCGGCGGCGACCAGCATGTAGGGGACGAGGAACCAGGTCGGCAGCGGCTCGGCCAGGTCGCCGAGCGGGTTGGCTGAGCTCGACAGGTCGGTGCCCTTGCTGGCCAGCAGGACGCCGAAGGAGATGAGCAGCACCGGCGCGATGCTGGAGCCGAACACCGTCCAGCCGACCACCGCACGAGAGCTCGAGCTCCTCGGCAGGTAGCGGCTGTAGTCGGCGCCGGTGTTGGCCCAGCTGATGCCGAGGCCGGCCATGACGATCGACGTGGCCGGCAGGAACCCGGTGAGCCAGCTCCCGCCCGGCAGGTGGGCCAGCGCCGACCACTCCACCTGCGGCAGCTCGAGCCCGATGAACACCACCGTGAGCACGGCGAAGGCCCAGGTGAACCAGGTCTGGATGGCGACGATGGTGGCGTGCCCCAGCAGCCCGACCAGGATGGTCACGGCGGCGATGATCAGGAAGGCGATCACCTTGGTGGTCGTGCCGGTGGTCACGCCGATCCGGTCGAGCATGCTGTCGGTCGCCAGGGTGGCCAGCGCGACCAGCACGGTCTCCCAGCCGACCAGCGACAGGTAGCTGGTGAGCGTCGGCAGGGCGTTGCCGGCGATGCCGAACGGCGCCCTCGACAGCACGAAGGTCGGCGCGCCGCTACGCTTGCCGGCCACGCTGACGAACCCCACCAGCAGGAACGACACCACGGTGCCGGTCACGCCTGCCAGGATCGACTGCCACAGGTTGAGCCCGTAGGACACGATGATGACGCCGTAGACCACCGCCAGGACGCTGATGTTGGCGGCGCACCACACCCAGAAGAGCTCCGAGGGCGTCCCGTGCCGCTCGCTGTCCGGGACCACGTTGATCCCGTTGGTCTCGATATTCCACGCACGGTCGCTCGCCGGCTGCCCCCGCGTCTCGCCGGCCGCCTGCACGCCCATGGCTTCCCTCCTCGTCGCGAGCCTGCCACCAAGATGCACCCGAGCGCCCCGCCGATCCACACCGGGAGGAGGGCAGGCCTTTCTCCCGCCGTGGCCGTGACCCGTGGCCGTGACCCGTGGTGGTGACCGGCCCGCCCGGCCCGCGGCTTTCTGCCTGCTCTGCCGCTGTCGCATGGAGCGCATCAGCAGCCGGGTATGGGCGAAGTTGGTAGTTGACGAGGTGCGCGCTATATGCGACTGTCGAGGTGCCTGTAGTGCCACTCAGCTGCGGGGGCCGAGGTGCGCGACAGGCGCCCGGGGAAGCGCCATCGCTCCGACCACCCTGGTCGGCGTGGCGTCCTACAGCCGTCCCTTCCGACAACCCTGGCACCTCGTTCCTTCGTGATCGCCCAGCCGGACCCGCCGGAGGTGAAGTCATGGACGAGTGCGACTGGACAAGATGCGCAGCACCCGCGCGCCTGGACCTCCTTCTCGGCCACAGCCTCGCCGGCGCCGAGCGCGTCGGCGCCTTCTGCGTCCCGCACGCGAGCCTGAGCAGTATCGACACCCAGGACCGGGCCGGCTCGCCGACCTGGTACGACTGGCACCGCCCGACACTGGAGCCCGAGCTGGCCGGCGACGCGCCCGCGGAGCGGCCCGCCAGAGTGATCCCCCTGTTCAGGAGCGCCAACGGGCAGCGTCGCCAGCCCCCGACCGCGCCGGCGTGGCTGGAGACCGACGTGGCCGACCCCTGACAGAGCACGACCTGGACCCGGCGGGGTGAGGGCCTGGCGCTACGAGCCGGCTCCGGCCGCTCGCGTGCGGGCGGTTCGGGCGATGGTGCGGGCCCGGCGGAGGGGCTCTGGCGTGCGGTGGCGGCGGACCGCGGCGAGCACGACCTCGACGGCCGTGTCCGGGTCGGTCCGCCAGGCCGCGTGGACCGCGACCGGCTTGGCGCCCGCCCGGGTGCGCAGCCAGTAGCCGACCACCTCGCGGCCGAGCCGCAGCGGGGTGGCGGCGCCACGCTGGTCGCCCGGCCAGGCTCCCAGTGCCGCCAGGACGCGGTTGGTCACGCCCACGGTCGGCAGGCCGAGCACGGCGCCGAGCTGCAGGGCCAGCCCGGCCCGCCGCGGGTGGTCGCGCCCGGTGGCGTTGACCAGCAGCACCTCCGGCAGCGGGTCGAGCGCCCGCACGGCCGCCTCCAGCAGGGCACCCTCGCGCAGCGCGAGCATGGTGGGCAGGTACGGCCCGCCGGCGCTGCCGAGCGCGCTGGCGCTCGCCAGCAGCTTGCGGCCACGGGTCGATGCCGCGCCGGCGGCACCCGGGTCGCCGGCGGCGCCCGCTCCGGTGATGCCACGGGCGAAGCAGACGAAGCAGCCGCCGATGAGCTCGAGGGCGGCCGGTGGCGACCAGTCGGGCGGGCTCGCCGCCGCCAGCTCCCGCTGGGCGCGGACGAGCTCCTCCGCGGTGGTCGGCCAGGAGCGCATGGCGGGCTCAGGCGGCACGGCGGCGGCTGGCCAGCAAGGACACGATCACCCAGCGCAAGCTGGCTGTGGGCGATCGCGGTGGTCGCAATGGCGAGGGCTCAACCTCGAGACGGTATCGGTCGGTTTTCCGGCAGTTCAATTATCGGCTGCTTGTCCCGCTCATGCTGGCATGGGATGCTCGACGCTGGTGGTGACCTCGTCCAGAAAGCCGGCGTCCACGGTCACACCGAGGCCGGGGCCGCCGGGCACGCGCAGGGCGCCGTCCTGCAGCACGAATGGCTCGGTCACCAGGTCACGCCGCCAGTAGCGGCCGGACGCCGAGGTGTCGCCGGGGAGGGTGAAGCCCGGCAGCGCGGCCAGGGCGACGTTGGCCGCCCGCCCGAGCCCGCTCTCGAGCATGCCGCCGCACCAGACCGGGACGCCGTGGGCGGCGCACACGTCGTGGACACGGCGGGCCTCCAGGTAGCCGCCGACCCGCCCGGCCTTGATGTTGACGATGGCGCAGGCGCCCAGCGCGATCGCGTCGGCCGCGACCCTGGCCGAGGTGATCGACTCGTCCAGGCAGAGCGGCGTGCGGATTCTTCTCGCCAGCTCGGCGTGGCCGCGCACGTCGTCCACTGGCAGCGGCTGCTCGATCAGCAGCAGGTCGAAGGGGTCCAGCCGGGCGAGCCGCGCCGCGTCGCCCAGGCTGTAGGCGGTGTTGGCGTCGACCTGCAGCAGCACGTCGCCGAAGCGCTCGCGCACCGCCCGCACCGGCTCCACGTCCCAGCCGGGTTCGATCTTCAGCTTGACGCGCAGGTACCCCTGCTCGAGGTAGCCGGCCACCGCGTCGAGGAGCTGCGGGATCGAGTCGGCGATCCCGACCGAGACGCCAGCCGGCACGCTGTCCCGCACCGCGCCGAGATGCTCGGCGAGCGCCACGCCGCGGGCGCGCAGCTCCGCGTCCAGCACCGCCATCTCCAGCGCCGCCTTGGCCATGGGATGGCCCTTGACCGCGGCGAGCGCCGGGCCGACCCGGTGCGCCGCCAGGTCCGGCACGGCCAGCAGGCGGGGCAGCAGGTGCTCGCGGATGACGTGGTGCGCGCCGTCGCTGTACTCGGCCGAGTACAGCGGCTCGGCACCGGCGACGCACTCACCCCAGCCCTCGGCCTCGTCGCTGGTCACCCTGACCAGCAGGATGTCGCGGGCGTGCTCGGTCCCGAACGAGGTGCGGAACGGCGTCACCAGCGGCAGGCGGATGCGGCGCAGCTCCACCTCGCGCAGCTTCATGTGGCCTCCTCCAGAGTGCGGTCGAGCACGTACCAGCCCGAGCGGGTCATGCCGGTGGCGACGAAGCCGCGGCGCATGGCGGTGCCCATGGTGGTGCGCAGCGCCCGCCGCCACCGCAGCGCGAGCTCCGCGTCGCGGGAGCGCAGCGCCACCACGTCCGGCGGCACCCGGGCGAGCAGCGTGCGCGCCGCCGGCTCGGCCGCGTCCGCGGGCTCGCCCGGGCCCGGTCGCCCGTCCGGGCACTCGTCCAGCACCACCACGGCGCCCGCCGCGCGCAGCTCGTCCGGGCTCCGACCGGGCGCGTGCCCCTGGGCGGCGGTGACCGCCCGCTCGCTGTCCAGCCGCCAGGTGACCAGGCAGCGGTCGGTCTCGTCGCCGGCGTTGATGGCGTCGGCCATCGGCCCGTAGAAGTGCGGCAGGTACTCGACGCCCTCGGCGCCGAGCTTGACCAGGTTGAACCAGCCGTTGCGGCGCACCAGCGGATCGAAGGTCCAGCTGATCCTGGCGATGCCGCGCGCCAGCGCCCAGGCGCGCTGGTGCTGCTTCAGCGCGAAGCCGACGCTGCGTCCCTGGGCGGCGTCCGACACGCCGGTGATGTGGGAGTGCAGCGCGATCCCGTCCCGGTCGGGATGGAGGAAGGCGACCGCGGCACCCACGAGCTGCCTGCCGAGCCGGGCCCCCGCGACGTAGTTGCCGCTGTGGGCGAGCGCCCGCAGGAGCTGGGGCGGGCAGGGGGCGTCCTGGAGCGAGGTCTTCCAGATCTCGACGAAGAGCGTGGCGACCTGGCGGTGCTCGTCGATCTCGTGGAGGTCGGTGACCTCGACGCCGGCGCGGCGGGCCGCCTCGGCCGCTGCCAGCCCGGCATCCGCCGCCGCCTGCGCCGGTGCGGGCATGCGGCTCACTCCGTCAGTCGCTCGAGCCCATCCCACAGCAGTGCGCGTAGGCGCTCGACCACCGTGGCCCGCTGCACCTCTGGGTGCACCAGCCACCAGGTGCTGGCGCCTTGCAGCATCCCGGCGACGGCGTGCCCCCAGGGCTCGGCCGGCGCCACTTCCCGCCCGGCGATCTCCAGCCGCTCCCTGATAAGGCCGGCGATGACCTCGCCCACGTGGTAGCCGAAGGTCACGACCGGGCGTGTGGCGTGCTGCGGGTGCAGCAGGAACTGGTGGACCTGGGGGTCGTCCTGCACAAAGGCCAGGTAGGCGTCGATCAGCTTGATCACGCGGGCGTCGATGTCGCTCGAGCCGACCACGCTCTGGAAGCGGCTCGTCAGGTCGGCGCAGTAGCGCTCGGCCACCGCCTGGTAGAGCCCGGCGCGGTCGCCGAAGTAACGGTAGACGATCGGCTTGGTGATGCCGGCCTGCGCCGCGATCTCGTCCATCGACGCCGTGGGGCCTTCACGACGGATGACCTCGATGGCCGCCTCGAGCAGCTCGAGGCGGCGAGTCATGCGCCCGTACAGTGCGGTCGCCACAGTTTGCCCGCCGGTCCTACTCGCCATCGTGAGCCGATTCTACCTGGTAGGGGGGCCGGATAGGGGCCGGGGTGACCTTGTGCCTTCGGTTCGTCGTACGCTGCGACCGTCCGGCGCCTGATTCCCGGGCGCCGGCGGCGAGCTGTCGACTCAAGGAGTTCATGGCCATGGCCGCGAGCGCACCGCTTCCCTACCCGAGCAACCGTCCGCAAAACGCCGCGGCGCTGGTGACCGGCGGAGCCTCCGGGCTCGGCGAAGCCACCGCCCGCGCCCTGCTCGAGCGCGGCGCCAGGGTGGCGATCGTCGACCGCGACGGCGAGCGCGCCAAGGCGCTGTCCGAAGCCCTCGGCGAGCAGACGAGAGCCTACGTGGCCGACGTCACCGACGAGGGCGAGGTCGAGCGCGCCGTGTCCGCCGCCCGGTCCGACCTGGGCGAGCTGCGGGTGGCGGTGCTGTGCGCCGGCATCGGCTGGGCGCAGCGGACCGTCGGCCGCAGCGGGCCGGCCGACCTGAGCGCCTTCGAGACGGTCATCCGCGTCAACCTGATCGGCACCTACAACACGCTGCGCCTGGTCGCCGCGTCGATGGGTGGGAACGAGCCCGCCGCCGGCGGCGAGCGCGGGGTGGTGATCATGACCGCGTCGGTGGCCGCCTTCGACGGTCAGATCGGACAGACCGCCTACTCGGCTTCCAAGGGTGGGGTGGCGGCGATGACCCTGCCGGCCGCGCGCGACCTGGCCGCGATCGGAGTGCGGGTCTGCGCGATCGCCCCGGGTGTGTTCGACACGCCGATGCTGGCAGCCCTGCCCGAGCCGAGCCGCCAGAGCCTCGAGGCGGCCGTCCCCTTCCCGTCGCGCCTCGGCAGCCCAGCCGAGTACGCCCTGCTGGCCTGCCAGATCGCCGAGCATCCCTACCTCAACGGCGAGGTGATCCGCCTCGACGGGGCCCTCCGCATGGCGCCGAAGTAGCCCCTCGCGGGGTCGGCCCTTGCCGCACCTGGCGGGCAGAAAACGGCGGCGAGGGGTCCAGGCGCCTGGGGCCGAAGCCGCGCCAGGCGCGGACCTCGAGCCTCCGGCACTCCCCCAAGCGCCGGTGGGCTCTCCTCGCCGCCGCGAGGCCGGCGCCTCCCCCACCAGGCACCGGCCGTCGTATGCCTCTGTCAAAGGTGGCGCACGCGGACCGTGGGATCAAGCGGAAACCGGGTCCCCGCATGGCTGAATCGATAGCAGCTCGACGAAACGGTCATCACAGAAGTAAAATGGTCAGCCCATTTCCTGCCGGTATCACACACCTTGCTCCGATAGAACCTTGAGCCACGGCTCGCGATTCCGCGTCCGAGAGATCTGGCTACCTCCGTGTCCAGTGTTTTACAACTGTGTGGCCAGTTCGTAGGGTTCGTCCCGGCCCCTGCTCAGCTTCCAGTCCCGGGTTCCCCCCAATCCCCCTGGTCAACCCTGACACCCGGGTTCCCGACCCGGGATCCCCTGAAACCCAGGGCCCCTGACCCCGGGTTCCCTCAGGTCCCGGGTTCCCTGAGCCAGCGGGTGTGGGACCTCTGGAGTTCCAGGAGGCGTACAGGGTAGCCGAGCGACTCCGCGGGACCAGCGCCCGCGTCCGACCTCTGGGATGACGGTGGATGATATCCTCGCGGATCTCCCTTACCTCGAGCGTGAGGACATCATCGAAGCGATGCGCTTCGCGGCGGAGGCCGTGCGCGAGCGGGAGTTCCCGCTTCGCCACTCGGCGTGAAGCTCCTTGTTGACATTTGTCTCTCGCCCTGACTGACCAAGGGGGCTGTGCGCGCTCGGCCACGACGCGGTGCACGCCGCCGACTTCGGTCTGCATGGCGCTCTGACGAGGTGGTCCTGGCCACGGCTGCCGCCGAGGACCGCGTGGTGCTGTCTGCCGACACCGACTTCGGCACGATCCTGGCCGCGCCCCCTGCGGCCGCCTCATCCATACCCACCGCGGCCATGTGGGCACGCTTTGCCGCGGTAAAGCACCACCACCGCGACGCCGTTGGCGAATTGGGGAGGGATCTCGGGGCGTGTTGTGCGTGGTGGGGGTTCCGGGGGCTGCTCTGCCGCGTGGGTGGGTGGGGACGCGACGCAGCCACAGTGGGCATGCGTTGAGTGGTCGTCGGTCTGCGGCCGCAGCGCCCGGTTCGGCACTCGGTCGAGGTAGCGGTCGATGAGCGCGCGCAGCTCGCGCTTGAGCTCGCTCAGCTCCTCGGGAGTCAAGGCGCTGCCCAGCCTGTGTCGCAGTCAGTGGTCCCTCGGTCCGGAGCAGGCCGATCAGCTGGAGGCGCAGCGGGGTGCGCGACCGGGCGAAGCGCCCTCGGGTCGGTGAGCTCGAGCGGCCGGCAGCTCTCCGCGGTGAGGCGGTCTTCGGCGGCATCCCCGCTTTCAGCCATCCGTGTCGCGGGCGGCGACCAGGCCATGCTCCGCGACGAGCCTGGCAACGCTGCTGGGGTCCACCTGGACCCCGTAGGCGGTGTTGAGCGCGGCGACAGCGTCGAGATCCTGCGGGTCGGAGTCCATCAGGGTCGCCAGCTCCACGAAGAACCGCTCGAACCCCGCCGGGGAGATCACCTCCAGCAGCCTTGCGGGTTCGCCCGTGGCGTTCCAGAACGTGTGCCAGACGTCGCGGGGCTTGTACACCAGGTCGCCGGCTTCCGCGTAGACCACGTCACTTCCGAGCTGAAATCCCCACCTGCCCTCGAGCACAAAGGAGTACTCGTCCTCACGCGTGTGCAGATGCATCGGAGCGGCCAGCCCTCGGGGAACGATCGGGTGCTCGACGAGCGAAAAGCGACCCTGAGACGGACCGCCGTCCATGATGAACCGAGCACCGACCACCCCGAGATCGCCCGTGATGGTTTTCGGCGCTCGAACCACCGGCTTGCCGAGGCTCAGGTTGATGAACGACACGATGCCCTCCCGTGGCCGCACTCTGGCTCGTGCAGCTTGCCCCAGACCCTACCTGCCCACCGCTCCCCCTGTAACCGGAGCGTCGCCGCAACCCACGCCGCTCGGGGTATTGGCTTGCGGCCCAGGAGGGCCTGTGCCGTATGGCACCTACGGCATTGGGCGGGTCGCGGCGAGCGCGGTGCTTGTTACGCTACCGCCAGGAATCTCCGGCCGAGAGCAGGAGGCAGACTGTGAAACGGACCCCGTACGTCCCGCCCGCGCCACTGCCCGCCGGGCTTGTCCGCCGTGACGTCAAGGTCGACGAGCAGTTCGACGTCGGCGGGGCGGCCGCGCTGCGGCCGGCGGTCGCTGCGTTCCCGCAACAGCCTCGCATCGTCTCGAGCGCACATGGCCCGATCCGCCACGTCATGCTCTGGTACCCGCCGGTCGCTGAGGGACTACTGAGCTACCGGAGCATCTATGAGCAACTGCTCCGCACGCTTCCCGCGGCGGCCCGCGTCACGATCGTCACGCATCCCGGCGAGGCTGACGACCTTGCATCGCTGGTCAGGGGCGCCCGCTCGGAGGCCGACACGCAGATCGTCACCACCCCTGACTACCTGGCGTTCACCGTCTGGGCCGAGGACGCCTGCGTCGTGGTGGAGGACATGGCGAGCACGCCGCCCACGACCTACCTTCTCGAGCCCGCCACCTTCCCGCGCGCCGGGGACATGTTCCTGCCGGAGCTGGTGGCACAGGCGACCGAGGTCCAGGCCACCCAGGTGCCGCTGTCGTTCCAGGGCGGGAACGTGCTGATCGGCGACGACTTCGTGCTCATCGGTCGCGACTACCTGGACGAAAGCGTCGCGGGGATCCTCGACCTGGGCGCTGTGGACGACTTCCCGTACGACGGCACCGCGGCCGAACGTGAGCGCGCCACGACGGCCCTGTTCCGCCGCACGTTCGACCCGGACCGGGTGTTCCACTTCCTCGAGTCGACGCCACGCGACCGTCCCAGGGACCGCATCGTGCGGCGGAACGGCGAGCGCTGGCTGGAATCGATCGCCGGCGGGAGGGGAGCGCGGCAGCCCATCTTCCACATCGACATGTTCGTCAGCCTCGCCGGACGGGAGGAGCCCAGCGGCCGCTACGTCGTGCTCATCGGCGATCCGGCGCGAGCCGACGAGCTGTTGGGTTGGGAGCCCGTCGCCCACGATCTCCAGGCGGAGTTCGACCAGATCGCGGCGCAGCTGGCGGCACTGGGCTTCGAGGTCCGGCGCACGCCCCTGCCCTACCTTCCGGCGCTGCTGCGCGGTCCAGTCGCCGGCGCCGGCGACGTCGTCGGTGAGATCCGCTGGTATCACGCGACGTCGAACAACTGCCTCGTGCAGATCGACGGCGCCGGGAAGGAGGTCTGGCTGCCCACCTACGGGCACGGCGACAATGCCGAGCTCGAGGTGGCCGACAGGGAGCACCAGCGCATCTGGGAGGACCTCGGGTTCACCGTCCACCTGCTCGGCAATTTCCACCCCTTCGCCATGCAGATGGGGGCCGTGCACTGCATCAAGAAGTACCTGGCGAGGTAGCAGCCCGCGGTGACCTCGAGCGCAAGCACCCGTTCCCGCAAGGGATCGATCCTGGTCCCGCTCGGCCACGTGGTGCTCCGCTCAGGTTCCGATGCGCTCCCGGCCCGGCATGTGGCCGGGGAAGGGGCGGGTGACCGCACCGTCGGAGGCTGACGCCACGGAGGCGGCGTACTTGGCGAACACCCCGCCCTCGTAGCGCGGCGGCGGTGACGTCCAGCCGTCCAGGCGGCGCTTGAGCTCCTCGTCAGGAAGCTCCACGTCGAGCCGCCGCCGCGCTACGTCCACCACGATCACGTCGCCGTCGCGCAGGGCGGCCAGCGGCCCACCCCGGGCCGCCTCGGGTGCGACGTGCCCCACCATCAGCCCGCGGGTCGCGCCGCTGAAGCGCCCGTCGGTCACCAGCGCCACCGAGGCGCCCAGCCCGCGGCCCACCAGTGCCCCGGTCACGGCCAGCATCTCGCGCATGCCCGGCCCGCCGGCAGGGCCCTCGTAGCGCACCACCACCACCACCCCGCCCGGCCGCACCTGACCGTCCAGGACCGCCTCGAGGGCCTGCTCCTCGCCGTCGAACACCCGTGCCGGGCCTCGCACCGGGACCTCGCCGCCCGCGCCGCCAAGCTTGAGCACGCAGCCGTCGGGCGCGAGGCTGCCGTGCAGGATCGCCAGGGCCGCGCCGCGCTTGAAGGGGCGGTCCAATGGCGACAGGACCTTGCCGTCCGGCAGCGTCGTGACGGCCGCGGCGACCTCGCCGATGCTGCCGCCGTCGACCGTGCGGGCCTCCAGGCGCAGCAGGCCGCCGCGGGCCAGCTCGGCGGCCAGCGCCGCCGTGCCGCCGACCCGGTGCATGTCGGTGGCCACGTAGCCGCCGCCCGGCTTGAGGCTGGCGATGATCGGGGTGCGGTGCGCGATCGCCTCGAAGTCCTCGATGCCGAACTCGATGCCGGCCTCGCGGGCGATCGCGAGCAGGTGCAGCACGCCGTTGGTGGAGCCGCCGGTGGCGCACACGGCGGTGACGGCGTTCTCGAGCGCCTCGCGAGTCAGCAGCTCGGACGGCGTCCGGCCGGCCAGGACCGCCTCGACCGCGACCCGGCCGACGCGCTCGGCGGCGGCGCCCTTGGCGGGGTCCACGGCGGGAACCTCGCCTGCCCCGAACGGGCTCACCCCGAGGAAGTCCAGGGTGGTGGCCATGGTGTTGGCGGTGAACTGCCCGGCGCAGGCACCCGCGCCGGGGCAGACCACGCGCTCCAGCTCGGCCAGGCCCATGGCCCGCAGGTGCGCGCGGGCCGGGGCACGGCCCGGCCCGCTGCCCAGACCACGGCTGCGATGCGGATACGAGCTGCTCGGAGTGCTCGGGGTGCTCACTTCCGACCTCCCTGGTGATCGCGGCTGGTGCCGACAAGCAAGCCGCAGATCCGCCGTAGCGTCAGCCACCTCCGGGCGGGGTCCGCGGGCCGGTATCCGCCGGATCATCGTCGGAGTCCGGCGGGTCGCCGTCGAAGTGCAGTCTGGTGTAGCGGCGCGGGGCGGCCAGGACCGCGGCGACGCCGAGGATCGCGACCGCGGCCAGGGTGTGGAACACGCGGTGACTGGCGAGATCCAGCCCCTGGCGGACGTAGGCGGCGACCGCGTCGTGCGCGCGCGAGGCGGTGCTGCCGAGCGTGTCGCTGGCCGCGTTGACCGAGGGGAGCCGTCCGCGCATCGAGGCGGGCGCCTTCCGGAACCAGGCCGCGAGGGTCGAGTTGGCGATGCTGCCGAACACGGCCGCTCCGATCGCGCTGCCGAGCATGCGGGTAAACAGGGCGGTGCCGGTGACCACGCCGCGCCGCTCCCAGCCGACCACCGACTGCACTCCGACCAGGAGCGAGACCGCCGGCAGGCCGATCCCGCAGCCCATCAGCAGGCTCACCAGCCCCACCGCCCACAGCGGGGCGCTCCCTGGCAGCAGGCCCAGCAGCAGTCCGGCCACCACGATCAGCGACATGCCGCAGAGCGCGGTGGCCCGGAAGCCGATCCGCAGGTACAGCCGGCCTGACAGCGCCGCAGCGCCCGACCAGCCGATCGTCATCGCGGCCAGGGTGAAGCCGGCCAGCACCGGCGTGGCGCCGAGCACCCCCTGCGCATAGGTCGGCAGGTAGGTGATCATCCCGATCATCACCAGGCCGATCGCCCCGTTGGCGAGGGCGGCGCCGAGCGGGGCGCGGCGCGTGAGCACCCAGCCGGGCACGGTCGGCTCGGGCGCCCGCCGCTCCTGCCAGACGAAGCCGCCCAGGGCGAGCAGCGCGGCCGCGAACACCGCGATGCTCGGCGCCGAGGTCCAGGCCCAGTGCACGCCGCCCTCGAGCAGCCCCAGGACCAGCAGGCCGACGCCCAGGAACATCAGCACCGACCCGGCCACGTCGATGCGCCGGGGTCGGCGCACGACCTGCTCGCGCAGGCGGGTCGCGACCATGAAGAGGGCGACCGCGCCGATCGGCAGGTTCACGTAGAAGATCCAGCGCCAGGTCGCGTACTCGGCGAACAGGCCGCCGATGGCGGGGCCCACCACCGCCGACACCCCCCACACGCTCGACAGCCAACCCTGGATGCGGGCGCGCTCGACCACCGTGTACAGGTCGCCGACCACGGTCATGGCGATCGGCAGGATGGCGCCGGCGCCAAGGCCCTGCAGCCCGCGGAAGGCGATCAGCGCCACCATGTTCCAGGAGATCCCGCACAGCACGGAGCCGAGCAGGAAGATCAGCACCCCGGTGAGCAGGACCGGCTTGCGGCCGTAGATGTCGGCGAGCTTGCTGTAGACCGGCACCGAGGCCGCCTGGGCGAGCAGGTAGACCGAGAACAGCCACGGGAAGAGCGAGAACCCGCCGAGGTCGTTGACGATCGGCGGGATCACGGTCGCGACGATCGCGGCGTCCATGGCGGCGAGGGCGATCACCAGCATCAGGCCGGCGAGGACCTGGCTGCGCCCGGAGCGCGCCGCGCTCGCGTCGATCCGCTCGCTCAGAGTCGCCATACGATCTCCCCTTGGACTGCCTTGACCTACCTCACCGCCGAGTACACGGCCGCGGCGAGGCCGACCAGCACCACCGCCAGCCGCAGCGCCCGGTCCGACAGGCGGCGCGCGATCAGCGCACCGGACACGCCGCCGAGCACCGTGCTCACGCCGAGGACGAGCGCCACGCTCCACACCACCGGGCCGAGGAACATGAACGCGACTGCCGCGATCCCGTTGACGACCGCCGACAGCGAGTTCTTCAGCGCGTTGACGCGCTGCAGCGAGTCGCGCAGGAACAGGCCCAGCACGCCGATGAGCAGCACACCCATCGCGGCGCCGAAATAGCCACCGTAGATCGAGATGGCCAGGACCGCGAGCAGCAGCGGCCACCGCCGCCACAGCGAGACCGCGGCCCTTCCGACAGCCTCGCCCAGGCGCGGCAAGGCCCTGGTCAGAGACGGCTGGACCAGCACGAGCAGCGAGGCGATCCCGATCAGCGCCGGTACCGCCGCCTCGAACGTGGAGGCGGGCAGCACCAGCAGCAGCCAGGCGCCGAGCAGGCTGCCGGCGGTGCAGATCGCCGCGAGCAGCACCCAGCGGCCTGCCTGCCCCCTCAGCTCGCGGCGATAGCCGATGGCACCGCCGACCGAGCTGGGGAAGACCCCGACGGTGTTGGTCACGTTGGCGACCAGCGGTGGGTAGCCCAGCGCGAGCAGGGCCGGGAACGACAGCAGCGAGCCGCCGCCCGCGACGGTGTTGAGCACGCCCGTGATCAGCCCGACGCCGGTCAGCAGCAGCAGCCGGACGGCGCTCACGGCAGCATCGCCGTCCTGCACTTCAGGCGCGGGCAGGCGAAAGTTGCGGCGGAAACGTCTGACCACTGAGCAACCATCGCCGCCAGGGTAACAGCGGGTGGCAGGCGCCCGGCTCCGGGGCGGCTCAGATGCCGTTCTCTGGACGAGGCACTGGACAGTCGCTAAAACCTTGTATAACTTAAATCGAACAACTTAGGCTGGAGGGAGAGCAATGCTGAGGCGCGTGGTCCGTATCGTGCTCGCGGTGGCGCTCGGAACGGTGCTCACCACTGTTGTCATGGTGGCGCCCGCCGCCGCGCAACCGACCATCGGCGGTGGCGTTGGCGACACCGCCACGCTGGTCGCCGAAGGCGTGGCCGTCAGCGTGCCGTTCACCTACACCTGCTCACCCGACAGCACCTCCGTCAGCCTCATGATGGAGGTGCTCGAGCGGGTCAGAGGCCACCACCTGGCGCGCGGCGTCGGAGGCACCACCAACCTCGTCTGTGACGGTATCGAGCAGGTCGGCTCCGTCCAGATCCCGGTCGCCGCAAACCGCGACGAGACCTTCCGTGTGGGAGTCGGCCTCGTCATGGCCACCTTCAGCGCCTGCGACGCGACCACGAGCTGCACAGACTTCGGGATCTCGAAGACCGTCCAGATCACCAAGGCGCCGTCACTCGCCAAAGGCTGAGCGCGCGCTCTCCGCGCCGATCCTCGCTCGCTCCCAGAACGTGTAGGTCCCGTCCACGCGCAGCTCACGCGCCGCCTCGACCACCGCCCCCAAGGCGGCGAAGGCGAACGCGCCGCCGACCGACACCCGGCTGACGCCGACCTCCGCCAGCTCGGCCACCGTCGGAGCCCCGGGCCGCGCCAGGACGTTGACGGGCCGGTCCACTGAGGCGATGACCTGGCGGATGTCCTCGAGGCGGCTGAGGCCCGGAGCGTAGAGCACATCGGCTCCGGCGGCCTGATACGCCTGCAGCCGGCCGATCGTGTCGGCCAGGTCCGGCCGACCACGCAGGTAGTTCTCCGCTCGACCGGTGAGCACCAGGTGCACAGGTCCGCCGTGCGCGACCTCCGCCGCGGCCGCGACCCGCTCCGCGGCCAGCCCGGCGTCGTAGATCGACGAGTCCCGCCGGGTGAAGTCCTCCACCGAGCACCCGGCCAGTCCCGCCTCCAGGGCCAGCCGCAGCGTCTCCGCCACGCCGGCCGGCTCGTCGGCGAAGGCATTCTCCAGGTCGGCGGACACCGGCAGATCGGTCGCCTCGACGATCGCCGCGGCGTGCCCCACCGCCTCGTCGCGGGTCACCGACCCGTCGCGCCGACCAAGCGTCGCGGCGTGGCCGCTGCTCGTCGTGGCCAGTGCCAGGAAACCCAACGACGCGAGCAGCTTCGCGGAACCCTGATCCCAAGGGTTGGGCAGCAGGAGCGGACGCTCCCCGTTGTGGAGGGCCAGGAACCGTCTGGCCTTCTCAGCCTGCTGGGTCATAAGGGGCGCTCCTCGTATGCCAGAGCCACGTCAGCCGGGATCGCGCTACACGGCCGAGTTCACGGGCTGGAATGACGCGATCACCGCGATCGCCTCGATCTCAATGAGGAGGTCATCGCGGAACAGCCGCCGGACCTCGACGGCCGTGCTCGCGGGTAGCTGCCGCGGGTTCACGTACTCATCGCGGACCTCACGGACGACCGGCAGCTGGGAGGCGTCGACGAGGTAGTAGTTGAGCTTGACGACCTGATCGAAGCCGGCGCCGACCGCCTGGAGCGCCGAGCGGAGGTTGTCGAACACCTGCCGTGCCTGCGCGCGGAGGTCGCCGGGTCCAACCAGCGTGCCCGTCCGGTCGAGCGCGACCTGACCGGCGATGTAGACCGGCCGACCCGCCGTGACCTCGACGACGTGGGTGTAGCCGGTGGGGCGGTGCATCGACTCGGGGTTGATGAAGTTGGCGGTGGGTGGGACGTCAGCGGACGGAGCGGTCATGCGGCTGGTCCAGTCTCATCGGTGTGGCTGGCGATGGTGCAGTCTACGACGGCGCATTTGTTGGCGGTCGAGTAGGTCCGCGAGCCGCTTGCTCCGGGTCAGTCAGGCGGGCCGCTGGGCGACGATCGCCCGGAGGGTGCCGACCAGGCCGGCGGGCACGATCTGCACAGCGGTGAAGCCGAGTCCTTGCGCGGTCTCGGCCACCTGCTCGGGAAGCCGCGCGCCGCCGCCCCACAGGGTGTTGCGCAGCCGCGACAGGGCGGCCTGCAGATCGCCGCCCGCGGCGCTGATCGCGGGCATGCTCAACCAGCCGCCGGGACGCAGCGCCCGCCACACGTTCCGCAGCCCGGCCTCGAAGGCGGCATCGGGAAGGAACACCTGCGCGACGTAGGCGAGGTCGAAGGCCTCGGTGTCACCCAGGTCCTCGACGCGCTGCTGGCGCAGCTCGATGCGGTCAGCCAGGTTCGCCGCCACGACATTGCGGCGCGCCTGGGCCAGCGGCGCCGCCGCCGGCTCCAAGCCCACGACCCGCAGGGCCGGGTAGGAGCGGCACAGCTCGATGGCGATGACGCCGACGCCAACACCGACGTCCAGGAACCTCGCCGTGGGCTGGTGCAGTCGCGCCTCGAGCCGCGGGATCACGCGAATGCCCTGAACCATTGCAGGGATGGCGCCCTTGCCGCTTGAGCCCTGGGCCTGCAACAGCTCCGGATCGGTGTGCCGCCAGCCGGGGGCCAGCGCGCCGCGCCTGGCGTCCTCGATCAGCTGCCCTGGACCAGGGACGGATCCAACCCGCTGTGCGCGCTGATGGTCCCGAGATCCTGTGGACGAGCCAACAGCTCCACCAGGCCCGCCTCGAGCGCCGCGGTCAGGGTCGCAAACACCCATACCGACGTGCTCAGGTCATCGATGACGCGTCGGGTTTCGTCGCTTGGGTCCACGGGCAGCCACCCCTGCTCCACGTCGATCGTACCTATGAGGCCGACGGCAGTATGCGTCCCCGCTGCGTGGACGCCAAGCCGCCCTGACACACCGACGCCTCCACAAGGTCGCAAGTTTCCAGGGCTCCCGCATAGGGGTGCCACCGGGAAGGTTCAAGCGTCGTTGATCGGTGGGGCTGCTTCTGCGGCGACGCGGGCCGCCTGGATGGTGCGGTTGTTGACCACGGGCAGCGCCAGCAACCCGGCCGCTGCCAGGACGGCCGCGCCGAGCAGGAACGGTGCGCGCAGGCCGAGGGTGCGTGCGACCGCGCCGCCCAGGATCGCTCCGGCGGGAACGGCGCCGTAGGCCAGCGTGCGGAAGGCGCTGACTACCCGCCCGATCAGACGGTCTGGGACGATCGCCTGCCGCAGCGAGACCCCCACGACGTTGAAGACCACGCCGGTCCCTCCCGCGATCGCCAGCATCGCTGCGCCGATCCAGGCGTTGGAGCCGACACCGAAGACCAGCCACGCGACCGCCATGAGCAGGGTGGCGGCCAGCAGCAGCGTCCCGGTGCCAGCATGGCGGCCAAGACGAGTGGCCACCAGACTGCCGAGCACGCCGCCAACCCCAAACCCGGCCAGCAGCAGCCCATAGCCGACGCTGCCAAGCCCCAGCTCATTCTGGGCGAACAGCACCAGGATCGCCTCGCCAGCCATGGTCGCCAGGTTCATCAGCCCAACCATGACGGCCAGGGTCCGCAGCAGCCGGTGGCCGAGCAGCCAGCGCAGCCCCTCGGCGATGTCGACCCACAGGCCAAGGCGTGGGGCCTCGGCGGCACGCTCGGGCGCGAACCTGCCGCGGATCGCGGCGATCAGCGCCGAGCTGACCGCGAACGACGCCGCATCGGCCAAGAACGGGACCGAGGCGGCCAGCGCGAACAAGAAGCCGCCAGCGGGCGGGCCGACGAAGTTCTGGCTCACCGTCTGGGCGCCGTAGAGCTGGCTGTTGGCGCGCTCCAGCCGCTGGGTGTCGCGCGTGACCAGGGCCGGGATGAGCGACTGAGCGGCGTTGTCGAACAGCGTCTGGCCGATGCCCAGCAGGAACCCGACGGTCGCAAGCAGCGGGATGGTTGCCCCGCCGGCCAACACCGCCACGCCCAGACCGCCGACCAAGGCCAAGCGGACGGCGTCGACGGTCCACATCACCCGGCGCCGGTCCCAGCGGTCCACCAGCGCGCCACTGACAAGCCCGAACAGCAGCCACGGCAGCCAGCCAGCGAAGGCGACCAGCGACACCTGCAGCGGGTCGCGGCTGAGGGTGGCGGCCAGCAGCGGCAGTGCCGCGAGGAACACCCCGTCACCCAAGGTGGAGACGGCGGCGGCCGTCCAGAGCTTGTGGTAGCCAGGACCCGGATCTGTTCGACCTCGAGCGGACCCTCGGCGCAGATCAGGCATAGTTCATGCTTGAGGGCGCCTGCCAGTGCGTCAAGTTGGCCAGCCAGCTCCACCGCGGCCACAGCGCTCGTGGACATAACTGGTCAGCGTACGAACCACTATCGCGGCGGGCATCGCCCGTACACTGAGCAGTCGTGACCGTGGGAGAGGAGGCGACGTGGGCGATCCGTTGAACGAGCAGGCTGAGATCCTGGCAGCGCTCAGGCAGGTGGTCGACGCCGCCGGACCGTACCTGGACCGGTTGCCGGAGCGGCTGGTCTACGACCGCACCGCTGAGCCGCTGCTGGGCGAGTTGGGCGGGCCACTACCGGAGCAGGGCTCGGGCACTCGGGCGGCGGTCGAGACGCTGCTGCGCGTCGGGACGGCGACCGCAACCGCCTCGGCCGGGCCGCGCTTTTACCACTTCGTGATCGGCGGCTCGACGCCCGCGGCGCTGGCCGCCGACTGGGTCGTATCCATGCTGGACCAGAACGCGTTCGTGCGGGCCTCGTCGCGCTTCGCCGACGCGGTGGAGAGGGTCACGCTGGATTGGCTTCGCGAGCTCGTCGGCCTGCCACTGGGCTGGGGCGGCGCGCTGACCGCCAGCGCCACCTTTGCCAACCTCACCGGTCTGGCGCTGGCCACGCACTGGTGGGCGCAGCGGCACGGGGTGGACGTGACCTCGGTAGGGCTGGCCGGTCTTCCCCGGATGCCGGTGCTCTCCGGCGGGTACGTGCACCCCAGCGCGCGCAAGGCCCTGCAGATGCTCGGCCACGGCAAGGACATGGTCGAGGTGTTCACCAGCGACGACATTGGCCGGATCGACCTGGGCGCGGTACGGCGACGGCTGGTTGAGCTCAACCCCGCTCCCGCCGTGCTGATCGCCACCGCCGGCGAGCCCAACGCGGGCGAATTCGACCCGCTGGCCGACCTCGCTGACTTGGCCGAGGCGTTCGGCGCCTGGCTGCACGTCGACGGCGCCTTCGGCCTGTTCGCGGCGCTCTCCCCACGGACCGCACACCTCACCTCAGGAATGGAGCGCGCGGACTCCATCGCCGCCGACGCCCACAAGTGGCTCAACGTGCCCTATGAGAGCGGATTCGCGCTCGTCCGGGAACCCGACCGGCTCGGCTCGGCGTTCGGCATGCCAGGTGCAGCGTACCTGCCGGGCCCAGACGACCCTCGGGGCGGCTACGGCCTGCTCGGTCCGGAGTCCTCGCGGCGCGCGCGTGCCCTGCCGATCTGGGCCACGCTCACCGCATATGGCCGCGCCGGCTACCGAGAGCTGGTGGAGCGACACTGCGGCTTGGCCGCACACCTCGCGGCGACCGTGGACGCGGCGCCCGACCTGGAGCGCTTGGCCGAGGTCCCCCTCAACGTGGTCTGCTTCCGCTACCGCCCGACCGGCCTGTCCGAACCGGAACTCGACGACGTCAACCGCCGGCTCGGCGAGGCGCTGCTCGACGACGGTCGGGTATTCGCCGGCGCCACTGTCTACGGTGGACGGGTGGCGCTACGCCCGGCGATCAGCAACTGGCGCACCACCGCGGCCGACCTCGACCTCCTCGTGGACGTCGTCCGCGAGCTGGGCGCCCGCGAGCTGGGCGCCCGCGCCGCCCCCGCCGGGTGACCTATCCACCCCGGTCAACCTGGTACCGTTCGAGAGGAAGTGGCGGAACGCGCGCTTGCCGCGCGCCAGATTTGGAGGCACGGCGCGAATTGCCTAGACTGCGGCGACGCGTTGTCCCAGATGACCCCCAAGGTTGCCTATGCCTACTTACTACGATCTGCTCGGAGTTCCCCCAGACGCCCCGCTCAGCGAGATCCAGGCCGGCTATGACATGCAGCGCCGCCACGCCGAGTGGAGCGGCTCGCCGGATCCGGTCCTGCTCGCGCAGTACGACGCCGCCTGGCAGGTGCTGAGCGACCCGGCCAGGCGGCGCGCCTATGACCAGTCGATCGGGCTCGGCGGTCCGGCGCCCGTCGGCCCGGGCGGCGGCTGGCCGGCCGCCGAGGAGCAATGGGCCGGCTACCAGCCGCGGCAGTACCCAGAGCAGCCGCGGCAGCCGGGGGCATGGGACGCGAGCGCGCCGGCTGGCCGGCCGCCCGGCCGGAGTGAGTGCCGCCTGTGCGGCTCGGCACCGGCTGCCCCCGGTCGCTTCCGCGCGCACCAGGGAATGATCGTCCTGATGCGCTTCCGCCACATCGACGGGCCGTTCTGCCGGGACTGCGGCCTCGCGGTCTTCCGCGACATGACCGCGAGCACCCTGCTGCAGGGCTGGTGGGGTTTGCTCTCGTTTTTCGTCACCATCTGGACCGTTGCGAAGAACGCCATCCTCCAGCGCCGCTTCGCCTCGCTCGGCGCTCCACGGCGGGACCCTGCTGTCCAGGCCCCAAGCCCCCGGCCGCTCGACCCCGGCAAACCGCTCCTGCAGCGCCCGGCCGCTCTTGGGCTGCTGGTGCCGCTGGTGGTGCTGGGGCTCGCGGTCGTCGTCGTCCGCAGCGACCGGCCCGAGGCGCAGGTCGGCAAGTGCGTGCAGGTCACGGGTGACAGCGCCAAGGTGGTGAGCTGCTCCGAGCGGCACGACGGCAAGATCGTCGCCATCGCCGACACCATCGACCAGTGCCCGCAGGAAGCCGCCGGCGCGGTCCGCCGCGACAAAGACGACAACAAGGTGCTCTGCGTGGTGACCGGCAGGTAGCAGCTACTCGTCTTCGCAGGCACCTCGAGGGGAGTCGAGCCTGATAGGCTCCGCTTGTGCCAGCGGACCAGAGCCACAACGAGGGTTTCTTCGGCGAGCGCGCTGCGTCGGTCTATGACCAGCGCGCTGCCGGCATGTTCGACCCGGCGGTGGTGACGCCAGTCGTTGAGACGCTCGCAGACCTCGCTGGACAAGGTGGAGCGCTGGAGTTCGGGATCGGCACCGGCCGGATCGCGCTCCCGCTCGCCGAGCGCGGCGTGCGCGTCGCCGGCATCGACAGCTCCGAAGCCATGGTGGCTCGGTTGCGCGCCAAGCCCGGGGGCGAGGACATCGAGGTGGCGATCGGTGACTTCGCCACAACCCGTGTCGGCGGAGAGTTCTCGCTCGTCTACCTGGTGTTCAACACGATCTTCAACCTGGTCACGCAGGACCAGCAGGTTGCGTGCTTCGAGAACGCCGCGGCGCAGCTGAGCAGCGGAGGGCGGTTCGTGATCGAGACGGGCGTGCCTGACCTCCAGAACCTCCCGGTCGGCCAGACCATCATCCCCTTCCGCGCCGATCCCGAAGGAATCGGGTTCGACGTCTACGACGTCGTCACGCAACGGTTCAGCTCCCAGCACTACGTCTTCGCCGACGGGAGGGTCGAGGCGCATCCCGTCGAGTTCCGATACGCCTGGCCCTCCGAGCTGGACCTCATGGCGCGCTTGGCGGGGCTGAGGTTGCGGGACCGGTGGGCCGGGTGGCAGCGGGAGCCGTTTACCAGCCTCAGTCGCGCCCACGTCTCCGTTTACGAAAAGCCCTGAGCGCTCTTTATCGAGGGCAACCTGCGGGCTGTGGTGATGATCGCTGAGGAGTACCGCGATCTGGGTCTGTCGCTGCGCGAACTGCTGGAGGCGGGCAACATCGGGCTGGTGCGGGCAGTGCACGACTTCGACTGGCGGCGGAGTTCCGGGTTCCGAGGCCATACGACGGCAGCCATCCGCGACGCCATGACTGACGCCATCGATGGTCGCAGATAATTCGGCACTCAGCGGGACGGGCGAGGCTCGTGCCCTGTTGACTGCCTGCCTCGTTGGCAAGCCGCCGAAGGCAGCGCGGCAGCGAATCCCCCTCGTGTGCAGTGCATGCCCTTCGGCGTATGATCCTGTCCCAGAAAGAGTATATCGTTCAATAGTCGCAGAATCGTCAGGGATCGGACGTGATGGGGGAAATCTTGGTCGCCAACGGTGCCGGCACGTCATTGCCACTTCTGATTCAGATCCTACCGGTCGCCATCAGCGGCATGTTCACGCTGGGTGCTGCCATCTATGTGGCGCTGCGCAACAGCCGCGCGGAACATAGACGCTGGTTGCGCCAGGAACGGCTCAAGACGTACAGCACCTTCCTTGAGATTGCCAGTGGGGGTCTCGAAGCTATCGCTGAGATGGATGAGGCGGTCACTGAACGAACCGGAGGCAGTCTAAAGGCAATCCAGCATCCGGCTGAGCAAACCAGCGACGAGCTCCAACGACCCATCGGCGCTATCGCTCTACTCGGCCCTAAGGACGTCACCGAATCTGCAGGGGCCGTCCGTCTGGCGCTTGGCTGGAAAGCGCTGGCCATCGTCGAGCTACTCGGAGAGTTGGACCTTGAGGCAAGCTACGCCGAGGTGCCCGAGACCAAGCAAATCGCAAGCCTTATCCTAACGCACGAGCAGGTGTCTCGATGGGCTGAACAGGCGTTCGAGACGTTGAACCATTTCCAGCAGGTGGCGGCTGAAGAGATTCAAGGTCACCGGACTGACCTCATGCGCTCAGTTAGATACTAGATTGAAAGGCGCTCCAGTTGTGAACCTGCGCATCGTTGAAGCGGACGGGCTAACCTCGATTCTCGGTGCGGTAATTGAGTTGAGATACCGTCGGGCGGGAGTTGACTGTGAGGTCCGCACCCAGCCCTACCGGCGGTTTCGTCCGCCTGACCTGCGAGGATCTTCCGCCCGGCGACCGCGGTGGGCATGCCACTGTCTTGCTGCGCCTCACGACGTCCGTCGAACTGTATCAGGTGCTCCAGCCGCGCGGAGTTGCGGGAACCGTTGCGGTGCAACGAGGAGAGACTCCACCAGCGGACGGCGGCAGCCGAAACCGCTTGTCGAACTGGCCCGGCTCCGTTCACGTAGTCAAGTTGAGGCAGCGGACGCTATAGATCACGACGTCCCTGGTCACGGTACCTTTCAGCTTCTTCGTCGGCCCTCGGACGATACCCCAGCCGGGCTCCCGAAAATCGAGGCTAACCACCCACCGTTGGCAGGTGCCCGCCAGGCGCGCGGCAGTTCGTGCCTAGGTAGGATTATCACGCTGGATGTAAAAACCTTCCCACCACTTGTAGAGTGATTTCAAGTCTCCGGTGAAAAAGGCATATGCTTGTGCGTTTATGTCACTTACAGTCCATTCCATCCGGGAGACCTTATCAGGGTCATCGATCCAACATGCAAAACGCCCGAGCGCGGTGTTTGTGTCTGCTTCAACATAGCTCCTCTCGCTGCTTTCTCCTCTTTCGCACCCCTTTCCATCTCTATATTCGAGGTGAGCTTTCCTTACGGTCTCCCGATAATGGGCATAAAGGCTTTTGCTGTCTCTGTAGAGACCGACCCGGACGATGGTTACGCCCTTTGCATCGCACTCTATAGAGACTACCGCATCCCGAAAGTCATCTGATGTATCGGTAGTGCACGTCGTTCTTACTTTGGCCGGCATGTAGGAGAGCAGAATTGACCTGGCGCGCCTGTCCTGTAGTGGCTGGATATATGGCCTCACATAGGGAAGTGCGGCTGTAAGCAGTGAAAGCGAGGCCGTGATGAGAGCAATTACGGCAAGCGTGTTTTTCTTGTCCGATGTTTTGTTACTCATGAGAGGCCTCCCCAAACTACTGGAAGCCGTTGGCCGGCGTGGGAGCGAGTCAACTTCTCGAAGCTGTGTCTCAGGCGGACCCACGATGACAACAATCTCCGCGTATGGGACTGACGGAGCAAGAGTGTACCTCACTGCCGGCCGAGCACGTCAGGCCTCCGCCGAGCACGGGCGCCCTGGCGCCCGCGCGCAGGCGGCCGCCCGCAGGGCCGCCCTTGAACCAGTAGAGAAGGTTGTATCCGCTCGAGTCCGGATCGGCCGCCGCTGGGTCGGGCGCGGTGATAGCGTCATGTGGGGGCCGCGAGGTACGAGGGCAGGAGCATGCCAGAGCCAGACGGACGCAAGCTGTCGATCGGGCAGCGCATCGCCATGCACCGGCGACGGCTTGGCCTGACCCAAGATGGCTTGGCCATGCGGCTGCACCGCTCCAAGAGCTGGGTCACCAAGATGGAGCGCGGCGAGCGTCCGTTGGACTCGGTACGCACCCTGCTGGAGGTGGCTCGTGCGCTGGGGGTCGAGGTCCGGGAGTTGACCGGGCAGCCTTGGTTCCCAGAGCCTAGTGGGCCAGGGCATGAGGCGGTTCCTGCCATCCGGCGAGCGTTGATGGCGTTGATGCCTCCGCCCGCTCCTGGTGGCGGTGACGGCCAGCCGTCCGAGCCGCGCGAGCTGCCGGTGCTGGAGGATGACGTGCTGACCGCCGGGCGTCTGTGGCAGATGGAGCCGAACTGCTTCACGCTTGTGGTGCCAATGCTGCCCGCGCTGATCTCTGAGACCCGGTTGGCGGTCGAGGTCGCCACGGGTCCTGATCGTCGGCGAGTATGGCGGGTGCTGGCGCTGCTCGGCCATCTGGGGCAGGAGGTATTGGCGCGGCTTGGCGAGCCGGATCTGTCATGGATCGCGGCCAACCACAGCGTCCATGCGGCCGAGCGGGTCGCCGATCCTGCGCTTTTGGGGGCGAGTGCGTGGCGTGTGTGCCATGCGGTGCTGCGGGTCGATGACGTGGAAGAGGTCCACGCGGTCGCCACGTCGGCGGTGCGGGAGTTGGCTCCTCGGCTGGGCGATCCGTCGCCGGCGATTCTGTCGGTGTACGGGGGGCTGCACCTGGTCGGCGCGGTCGCGGCCGCGCGTGCTGGTGACCAGCCGACTGCGAGGCGGTTCCTGGACCAGGCGCGAGCGACGGCGCGGCGGCTGGGCATTGATCGCAATGACTTCTGGATGACGTTCGGGCCGACCAACGTGGCCATGCATGACGTGGCGGTGCTGATCGAGGCGGGCGATCCTGGTGGGGCGCTTCGCCGTGGCCTGGGGGTGGATGTCTCGGGGTTGGCGTCGCTGGAGCGGCAGGCGACGCACCATGTGCAACTCGCGCATGCGTACGCGTTGCGGCGCAAAGACAGCGAGGCGGTGCGGGAGTTGCTGGTTGCCGAGCGGCTCAATCCCGAGGGGCTGCGCTACAACATGCTGGCGCACGAGTTCGTGCGCGGCATCCTGCGACGTGAGCGGCGACGGGTGACGCCGGGGCTCCGAGGACTCGCGCGCCGCCTGAGCCTGATCGACGGGTGAAAGCGGCCGACTGACACCAGCCGTGTCATTCACCCAACTTTCTCGACGCTAGCCTCCCACGCGAGGAAACCACCGCGAGTAGGAGGCGCGAGGATGGACTGGTACGGCGTCCGGCATCTCGCGCCAATCGCTCGGCGTGGAGCCTCCGGGACGTTGCCGCGCCCCGGAACCGGGAGCGCCTGGAGGATCGCGCTGGCACAGGACAGCACGACTCTCCGGCGCTCTCACCGCAGGTGTCCCCAGCGCTCGGGACCGTCCCAGCGAGGACGTGCAACCGTCCGGCCTGGGGAGCGTGCAACCGGTCTCGAGTGGGCGACGGCCCCGGAGCCAGCCACCGGTGCCCTGGCTCCGGGGCCGTCAACCCACCAGTAGGAGTCCAGGAGCGACGATGAGCATCCGCTACCTTCCCGACCGTGATCCCGCTGGGCGGGGCCGTGACCGTCAGGCCGCCGAGCTGGCTGCCCGGATCACCCTGGACCATCCCCAGCTTGCGGGGGCGTTGCGGCAGACCAGCGCGGCGGCGTGTGCGCTGGCGGGGCGGCTGGAGCGGGTGATCGGTAGCTTCAGCCAGCATGAGCGCGACCTGGAACAGGCCGTGCGCCAAGTCGAGGCGCGCACCGGCCAGCCGGTTGACGACGGGCTGATGGAGCGGCTGTGCGAGCGGTTCGGCGTGACGGCGGTGCGGCCGGCGCTGGAGCGACTGGCCAGCGTCCACCCGGACGCCTGACCACCGGGCACTCGGGTCTGGGGTGTCCGAGGCTCGCGATGCGTTCCCCCAGGCATCGCTGTATGGGGAGCCTTGGGCGGTGGGTGAGCCCCGGAGCTTGGTCGAGGCGCGGCAGACCTCCCAGGCTCCGGGCGCTCCCCCTGAGCCTGTGGGCCAGGGCTTGGCTGGTCGAGGAGTGCCTTGGCGCGTGGTCGTGGAATGTGGGAGTTGTTAGCTCGGGTCGCGGGCGGCGCGGCGGTTGCGTGGCCGGTTGGTATGGGTGTCGAGCAGCTCGACGCGGTCGGCGGGCCAGACGAACTCGGCGACGTACAAGGGGAGCTGGTCGTCGTTGCCCCAGGCGATCCATTCGGCGATGCGCATCCACAGCATGGGCACGCCGTCGCTGATGTCGAAGTCGGCGAGATCGTCAACGTCTTCCACGATCCCAAGAAGGGCCGAACCCCGTTCAAGCAGTGGTCGGCGGCATGGCTGGAGACCCTGACCGGGCTACGGCCGACCACTCGAGCGCTGTACCGCTACCCGCTCGAGAACCTGATCACGCCGACCTTCGAGGAACTGGCGCTGGCGGACATCGATCCGGTGGCGGTGCGCTCGTGGAGGGCCGGACTGGAGGCGCGGCCGAGCATCAGCCAGACGACGGCGGCCAAGGCGTACCGGATGCTCAGCCGGATCATGGCGGCAGCCGTCGAGGCCGACTACCTGGTGAAGAGTCCGTGCACGCTCAAGCGGGCTGGGGTCGAGCGCTCCCCCGAGATGCGGTTCGCCACCCCCGAGCAGGTCACCAAGCTGGCCGGCAAGGTGCAGCAGCGCTACCGCGCGCTGGTCCTCGTGGCGGCCTACGGCGGGCTGCGCTGGGGTGAGCTGGCCAACCTGCGCCGCCGCAACATCGATCTCCCCCGTGGGACCGTCGAGGTGGTCGAGCAGGTGACGGAGTTAGCCGGCGCGCTGACGGTTGGTCCGCCCAAGAGCAGGGCCGGACAGCGCACGGTCAGCCTGCCGGCATCGATCCTACCGGCGCTGCGCGACCATCTCGAGCGGTGGGCGGAACCAGGTCCCGACGGGCTCGTCTTTGCCGCTCCTGAGGGCAGCTTCATGCGGCACAGCAACTTCCGCCGTCGCGTCTGGCTCAAGGCCACCAAGGCGGCAGGACTCGAGGGCCTTCGCTTCCACGACCTGCGCCACACGGCGGCGACGCTGGCCGTGGTCGCGGGCGCCACCACCAAGGAGCTGATGGCCCGGATGGGGCACTCGACTCCTGCAATGACGATCCGCTATCAGCGCGTCCTCGAGGGCCGAGATGCGTTCATCGCGTCGGCACTCGACCGGCTCATCCAGACCGGGGACGGCACCGAGCCGAATGGCACGCAGATGGCACGGCGCCAGCGCAAGCGTCGGGCTCGTTCGGCCGAGAAGCCGTCTGACCAGGAAGGGAACGTGGTGCCCTGGGCGCGACTCGAACGCGCGACCTACTGCTTAGGAGGCAGTTGCTCTATCCGCTGAGCTACCAGGGCTCCTCTGGAAGGGTCGAAGTGCCGTTGAGCTGCGGTTTCTTCTTTCCCCGCCTCTGGCGTGAGGCTAGCACACGCTGCACTAGCAGATAACTTGCCGCCGGATAGACCCTCCGCCCGCTCCTTCGAATGCCCCTGCCGGCTCTCGTGGGTCGTGGTTGGCAACGGCCTGGTTGTCGATAGAGTAGGGCATCCCCCCAGCCGCTTCGGTGGCTGGGTGCGAGGCCCGCTCCGCCGGGCCTCTGCGTTTTGGGAGCCTCCTCCTGCCCTACCAGCGCGCCAAGCCGGTCTCCTCCGAGCGGGTGGAAGATGGGGTCCTTCGGGTCGACACTCGCAGGTGCGATCGGCGTGGAAGCCATCAGCGGCGACGTGGACGTGCGGACCAGCGCCGGGCAGGTCACCCTGGCAAACCACAGCCGGCGTGTCAGTGCGGCCACCAGGCTGGGAAGGTGCGGGGGACCGGTCTTGCATCCGGTGACGTCGAGGTGGAGAGCAACGCGGGCGGGCTCACGCTCCCGTTCAACGCGCCGCCGGGTCGCGTCGAGGCGCGGACCAACGCTGGCAGCGTGGAGCTGTCGGTCCTCGACGAGCGGTATGCCGTGGACGCCACCTCTTCCGCGGGCCGGGTGCAGGTCGACGTGGCGAATGACCCGGCCGCCCGACGCCGGCTGGTGGCGCACTCCAACGCCGGAGCGGTGTGGGTCCGCCGACGCTCAGCCGGCACCCACTGGCGCCTGAATGCTCAGGTGGTCCCGGGGCCGAGGCCACCCTGGCCGGGTTGGTTCGCGGTGGGGTGCAGGCGCCCGACCTGCTCGGCGTACCAGGTGACGCCGGCGACGTGCTCGGCGATCCGGCGGATCGTCCAGGCCTGGTCGCGGGGCGCGTCCAGGTCGGCGGCGTCCAGGCCGCGAAGCCGGAGCGCGTAGATCTGGCCCAGTCGGCCGAGCCGGTTGCGGGCCTCGTTGAGGTCGGCCTCGGTGAAGGGCGCCCAATCGGAGGCCAGGGTGATGGTGCGGCCATGCCAGGTGTCGGGGATCGTCTCGGCACCGGCGAGCAGGGCCTCGATCTCGGCGAGGTGGTCGACCAGATGGTCACCGATGCGGCGGATGGCCTTGTGAGGAGTGAACACCGTCCCGTCGGGGATGTCCTTGGTTGGTTGGCTCACCCGCGGACGGCCGTCCCAGGCGTACCAGGTGTGGGCCATGTCGAGGCAAGTTGCGACCGCGTCCAGGACGAGCTCGGCCGGGTCGCTGCGGACGGAGGTGGTCATGGCGAGCGTCCCCTCCTATCGGTGGGCCGTGGCGGGCCGTGGTATCGAGCCAGGGTAGACCGCCAACGATTCGACGGAAGACGAAATGTCCGTCCACAGCGTTGCCGACGCGTGCGGCGCCGCCTTTTTCAGCGCGAGAGACGGTCGCCTCTGCGAGGTGTGGGTCTTGGGCGACGTGGATCACCGCGACGGCAGCTCGCGGCGGTGACGTCCGGCTGAGCCCAAGGGTGAGCACCGAGGTCAAGCCGAGGCGTCAGGTGAGGCCGAGGCGCTGGGGCAGCTCGGCCGGGGTGCAGGTCAGCCCCACCCAGAAGCCGCCGAAGCGGCCGTAGCTGGCGGTCACCTCGTCGAAGCGCATCTGGTAGACGATGTCCTTGATGGCCGTGGCGTCGTCGGCGAGCAGCGTCACGCCCCACTCGAAGTCGTCCAGACCTGTGGCCCCGGTGACCAGCTGGAGCACGCGGCCGGTGTAGCGGCGGCCGATCTTGCCGTGGCCGTCCATCAGGTCACGACGCTCCTCGAAGGGCAGCTTGTACCAGTTGGCGCCGGGCTCGCGCGCCTTGCTCATCGGGTAGAAGGCGAGCAGCGCCTTGCGCGGCAGGCGCGGGTGCAGCCGGTCCTCGCGCTGCTTGGCGATCCGCTCGGCCGACCTGGCCAGCCGCTCCTCGATCCCGTCGGTGACCCCCTGGGCCTCGAGCCGCGCCCGCATGCCCTCGAGGGTCTCCATGTACTCGGAGATCTCCGTCATCGAGAAGAAGGAGTAGGCGGGCTCGAGCGCTGGCATGGCGCCCAACGTGCGGGCGAGCGCCTCGTGGTGCGTCAGGTCGGGGCCCAGCGCCATCACGCCCAGGTCGGCCTTGAGGCCGAGCACCGAGCTGGACAGCACCTGGTGGTCCGGGGTCGCCTGGAACTGCTCGAGCACGGCGGCCAGCTCCTTGCCGGCCTGGCCGGGGTCGGGACAGCGGCTCGGGTACACCCGGAAGTACAGGTGGGTGACTGCCCACCCGACGGACGGCATGACAGGTTCCACGTCTTGCGTGCCTCCTTCTCTCGTCGCTGGGGCTGGGCTGCCGACATGCCCGACGGGCGGCGTGGGGCCCCTCGGCGCCGGCCTCGTGCGATGTTGCAGCCTCCATCCTGCCTGCTCACGCGCTCGTTTGCCGAGTTACGCTGAGTTTTCCGAGATGATTGCAGAGAACGGACGTGATTGAGGGTATTGACATGAGTGACCCAGTGTTAGCATGCGCGGGAGCAGCGGCGCAGGCTCGCCGTCGCAGTGCGGTTGGAACTGTCCCTGCCACCGGGCCGCATGCCCGAGAACGTTGATCTTGGAGCGTGAAGGGAGGGACAGAGTTTCGTGACTATTGGGGTCGTCAAGTGGTTCAACCCCGACAAGGGGTATGGTTTCATCGCCCGCCCAGACGGCGACGAGGACGTGTTCGTCCACTACTCCGCCATCCAGGCGGACGGGTACCGCTCGCTCGACGAGGGGCAGATGGTGGAGTTCGACGTCACCCAGGGACCGAAGGGGTTGCAAGCCACCAACGTGCGCCCGGCCCCCCAGCAGTCCCCCTGAGTCCATCGAACTAGCGCGACGAACGGCCCGCCGCGTGCGAGCGGCGGGCCGCATGCACCTGCGTCAGGGCCGTCCGCCGCCGGGGTGGTCGCGCAGGAACTGCTCGACCTCGGCGACGAACTGCTCGGGCGGCAGGTCGGCCAGCGACGGCTGCTCGTCGGGGTCCTGCTCGCCTGCCTGCGCCTCCAGCCGCTCGACAAAGGTCGCCAGCTCCGGGTCGTCGGAGACGAGGTCGGCCATGGTGGCGTCGAAGGCCGCCGTCTCCTCCACCAGGGGCGCGGTGTCGATCGGCAGGGACAGCAGGGACCGCAGGCGGTCCACCAGGGCCAGCGCCGCTCTCGGGTTGGGCGCCTGCACGTAGTGGGGAAGCGCCGCCCAGAAGCTCACGGTCGGGGTGGCCGCCTTCAGCGCCAGGTCGGCGAGCACGCCGAGGATGCCCGTCGGGCCCTCGTAACGCGAGGTCGGGAGGTTCAGCTCGCCGGCCAGGGCAGGGTCGCTGGTCGAGCCCACCACCTGGACCGGCCGGGTGTGCGGGACGTCGGCGAGCAGCGCGCCGACGGTGATCAGCATCTCGACCCCCAGGGAGTCGCTGAGCTCGAGGATCTCGTGGGTGAAGGTGCGCCAGCGCATGTTCGGTTCGTAGCCGCGCAGCAGGATGAGGTCGTGCGGGCTGTCCGGCAGGCGAACCGCCTGAAACTCCACCGCCGGCCAGTGGATGCGGCGGCCGACGTCGTCCTCGAACTGCACCGTCGGCCGCGACACCTGGAAGTCGTAGAACTCCTCAGGATCGATGCGGGCGAAAGTCTCCGCACCCAGCGCGTCGGCCAGGAAGCCGAGCGCGGTGCTGGCCGCGACACCGGCGTCGTTCCAGCCCTCGAACGCTGCGAGCAGGAACGGCCGGCGCAGGGTTGGTCGGTGGATGAGCGTCGTGTGCTCCATAGACCCCACGATGCCACGGATCGGATGCTGGCGGCAGTGGAAGCGCGGGGTTGTGCACAGTCTGTCACCTTCAACGGCCCCGACCTGCGGTTCGACCTACGCAAGTGGACCACTTCACGACGATGGTCAACAAAGCTGGCGTTTTATGCAGTATCATGCGGGGAGGCCCCGCGCGCTGTCTTGGCCCCCCCGGATAGCGCGGGGGCCTCTAGTTGTCCTGTGCCATGGGAGCCGTGGGGGCAGCTACACGGAGTCCACGAGCGCGTCGAGCTCCCGGCTTCGGGCCAGGTAGAGGCTTGGGTCGTCGTCGTAGGCGCCGGTGCGGGCGATGGCTCGGGCGATCGCGCTCGGCACCAGGTCGTCGAGTCGCTCGCGGCGGCGGGCGGCCTCCCTCGCCTCCGTCGAGGAGCGAGGGAGCATCCAGGCCGGGGTGGGCAGCCGGCTCGCCTCGAGCGGCAGGCGAGCCGGGGGGTGGCCGGCCCGCTCGGCCACCAGCAGCGAGGCCGTCTGGCCGAGCCGCGTGAGCGCGGCCTCGAGGTCCTCGTAGTAGCGAGGCTCGACGAGCTGCGCGGCCTTGTCGGTTCCGACCAGCAGGCTCACCTGACCACCCGTCAGGCGGCCCAGCGCCTCGGCCATGTCGACCAGCAGCGGCCGGCTCGAGACGGCCACCGCTGCCCAGGGGTGGCGGCGAGCCCACGCGCACGCCCAGTCGAGCCGGTCGACCGGATGCGCTCGCTCCAGGCGCTCCTTGTCCAGGCTGGTCGGCGCCATCGCCAGCACCACGCGCTCGCAGCCGGCCCGGTGGCCGGCAACCGCGAGCGCCGCATGGGCGCGAGTCAGAGGATTGAAGGTCCCGGCGAGCAGGCCGGCTCGCACACCGCGCGGAAGCGTGCCGGCGACCACCTCGAGGCGAGGCGTGTCCGTGGCGGCCATGCGGGCGAGCGCGGAAGCCAGCGGCGCGAGCCGCCGCCGCTCGGCGACGCGGAGGGTGACCGTGCCGGAGGCCATGGCGTCCAGCGGCATCGCCCGCCCGACCCGCCCCGCTCAGCCCTGCAGCTCGACCGGCACGACCGTCAGGTCGAGCAGCTCGCCGCCACGGAACACGCGCACCCGCAGCGGGCGGCCGATCGCCTCGGCCAGCATGAGCCGCTGCAGGTCGCCCGCGTCGGCGACCGGGACGCCGTCCACGTCCACGACCAGGTCCTCGCGTCGCAGGCCGGCGCGGGCGGCGGGACTGCCTGGGACGACCTCGACCACCTCGAGGCCGGCTGTGCGGTCCAGGGTCCGGGCCACGCGCGGCGGCAGCGGGCGGCGGCCGCCGGCGATGCCGATGAAGGCGCGCCGGAAGCGCCCCTCCCGCATCAGCGCGGCGACGATGCGGCGCGTGGTGGTGTTGATCGGGATCGCCAGGCCAAGGCCGACGCCGGCCACGGCGGTGTTCACCCCGACCATGCGGCCGCGCCCGTCGACCAGGGCGCCGCCGGAGTTGCCGGGGTTCAGTGCCGCGTCGGTCTGGATGACGTTCTCGACCATGCGGGCGTCGCGGCCGTTGGAGGTCGTGAAGGAGCGACCGAGCGCGCTCACCACGCCGGCCGTCACCGAGCCCGCCAGGCCCATGGGGTTGCCGAGCGCGACCACGAGCTGTCCGACCCGCAGCCGGTCGGCGTCCCCCAGGGACACCGCCTCCAGGTCGGCCGCGGTCACGCGGATCACCGCCAGGTCCGACAGCGGATCGCGGCCCACGATGTCGAACGGGAGCTCGCGCCCGTCGGTGAATGAGGCACTCCCGCGGTCGGCGCCCTCGACCACGTGCGCCGAGGTCACCAGGAAGCCGTCCGGGGTGACGGCCACCGCCGAGCCCGCGCCCTGCGCCTGGTATCCACCGCGCACGCGCCGGGTGACCCGCAGGCTCGCCACCGAGGGGAGCACCCGCTCGGCCACAGAGGTGACCACGGTCGAGTAGGCGTCGAGCGCTTCTCCGTCCGATGGTCCGGAATCGGTCCGCTGCCAGGGCTCGGCGCCCTCCAGCAGCGTGTCAATGAGCTGAATCGAGGCCACTTTCCCTCCCGATCGCCGGGCCAGCAGGTGCCCAGCGTGACCCACCCGCCGCTGGCGGCGGGCTTCCTGCACGGCTTGTACTTCTGTAATGATGCCAGCGAGTACGAAATTCCCCCCACCTGCGCGTTCCCTCCCTCAGGTCCGCGTTTGCCATACTGTGCTTGTCATGGTCGACCCGCAGCTCCTTGAAGGGCTCGAGGTGGCGGTTGCCGCGTCTCCGGACAACGTGCCGCTTCGTCTGCACCTGGGCTCGCTCCTCCTCGCGGCGGGCCGGCCGGCAGACGCCCTCGAGCAGTGCGCGGCCGTCCTGCTCCGCGTCCCCGACCACCGCGACGCGCTCGACCTGGCGGCCCGCGCCACCATGGCCGCCGAGCCTCCCCGCTGGGCAAACGACCGCCCGCAGCGCAGCTCGCCCGGCCTGGCCGGTGCCGAGAGCCATGGCTCGGCCGGCGGGACGCCCAGCCGACCCTCCCTTGAGGCGGTGCGGTCGCGTGAGCAGCCTGACCAGGCCTCGCGCGGCCCGGCCTCACCTCCGCCTTCGGGCGTGCCGCTCCCGCCAGGGGAGCGGCTGCCGGGGACGGAGCGCTACCTGGGCGGGGAGCGCTACCCGGCCGGTGAGCGGCTCTCCCCTGGGCAGCGGTCGCCGGCGGGCCCGTCACTGGGCAGCGTGCCGCCGGTTGCGGATGCGCCGCCGTCCGGCGCGGGTCGGCATCCGCGCGTGGGATCCGGCACCGAGGACGAGCCGGAGGCCGACGCCGAGGCTCAGGAATCGACCGGGGAAGATGCCGGGGAGGAGACCGGCGACGCAGGCCAGCCGGAGGTGGCGCCCGCGCCGGACGTGCGCGTGCAGGCGGCCGCGCTGGTCGAGCAGCTCGGCCTCCAGATCGAGGATCCCGGGGTGACGCTCGCCGACGTGGGCGGCACGACATCGGTCAAGCAGTGGCTCTCCGGTGCCGTCCTCGGCGTGCCGGCGGAGCAGCAGACCTCGCGCCGCCGGCTCGACCAGGCGATGCGCGGTGGACTGCTCGAGTACGGGCCACCAGGCTGCGGCAAGACCTTCATCGCCCGGGCCATCGCCGGCGAGCTGGGCGCGGCCTTCCTCCCGGTCGACCTCGTCCGCGTGCTCGAGATTCGCCTGGGTGAGGGCCAGCGCGCCGTCCACGAGGTCTTCCAGGCAGCCCGCATGTGCGCGCCCTGCCTGCTGTTTCTCGACGAGCTGGACGCCCTCGGCGACGGGCCGCCGAGCCGCCGCCGCCCCGCCGGCCGGGGCGTGGTCGAGCAGTTCGTGGCGGAGCTGAAGGCGGTGAGCGACGAGCGGGAGGCGGTGACCGTCGTGGCCGCTTCCGAGAATCCCTGGGACGTCGATCCGCTGCTGCGCCAGCCTGGGCGGTTGGACCGGCGGCTGCTGGTGCTCCCGCCGGACCGGGAGGCGCGCGAGGCGATCATGTCGCGGGCGCTCGGCGACCATCCGGTCATCGAGAACCTCAACCTGGCCGCCTTGGCGGGCCGCACGGAGGGCTTCTCCGCCGCCGACCTGATCGTCCTGTGCGAGACGGCGATCGAGGTGGCCACCGAGGGCTCGCTGGCCGGCGGTCCCGGCAGGCCGGTGGCCATGGAGGACTTCAACCACGCCCTGCTGCGGGTGCGGCCGAGCCCTCCGGCCTGGCTGGCGCTGGCCCGCGACTTCGTCCTGTACGCAGGGCACGGCGGCGTCTACGACGATCTGCTCGCCTACCTGCGCGTTCGCGCCTGAGCACGGTTGTCCACAGAATCGCCGCGCGGCCCGTGCGGCTCGCTCCGGCCTCATACAATGGCTCGGCGTGCGGTCCAGACGCCGGACACCGCTCCAGCGCCCGCGCCGTGGCCGGACGTGACGCCATGCTGAAGTCATGGCCGAAGACACGTACAGGTAAGGGAGCGCAGCAGTGCTCGAAGACGCCGTCGTTCGCAAGGTCCTGAGTGCCGCGCTGGCCACCGGCGGGCAGTGGGCCGAGATCTATGCCGAGGATCGCCTGTCGCATACCATCCGGCTCGAGGACCGCCGAGTCGAGGAGCTGGTCACCGGCCGGGACCGGGGGGCCGGTGTCCGGGTGGTACGCGGGACCTCGTCGGCCTACGCCTACACCAACCGCCTGGATCAGGACAGCCTGTTGGAAGCTGCCCGGGTGGCTGCGGCCGCCCTCCGCGAGCGGCCCGTCGCCGAGGTGCGCGACCTGCGCGTGCGCGCTCCGGCGGTACGGCACCCGGTGGCCGTTGACCCGGCCGGGATCGAGCGGACCACCCTCGCCGAGGTGGTCCGCCGCGCCGACGACGCCGCCCGCGGCCACGACCCCTCGGTGGTCCAGGTCATCGCCGGCTACAGCGACACGCACCAGCGCGTGCTGATCGCCAATTCCGAGGGCTTCTCGACCGACGAGGACCGCGTCCGCACCCGCTTCGTGGTCCAGGTCGTGGCCGCCCGGGACGGCGTGGTGCAGACGGGCTTCGAGGGCCCGGGCCGCTCCTGCGGCTTCGAGCTGCTGGAGCGGTTCCCGCCAGAGGAGATCGCTCGTGCGGCCGCGGGACGCGCGGTGGCGATGCTGGCGAGTCAGCCCGCCCCGGCCGGGGAGATGCCGGTGGTGATCGCAGCCGGCAACGGCGGGGTGCTGTTCCACGAGTCGAGCGGCCATGGCATGGAGGCTGACCTGATCGCCAAAGGGGCCTCGGTCTACCAGGGCAAGCAGGGCAGCCGGATCGGCGTGCCGGAGTTCAACGGGATCGACGACGCGACCGTGGAGGGCGCCTGGGGTTCGTTCGCCTTCGACGACGAGGGCACCCCGGCGCAGCGCACGGTGCTGTTCGAGGGCGGGGTGTGCACCGACTACCTGACCGACCTGATCCGGTCGCGACAGCTCGGCCAACCGGCCTCCGGCAACGGCCGCCGCCAGTCCTACGCCGACGTGCCGATCCCGCGCATGACCAACACCTACGTCCTGCCCGGCGACGACGACCCCGAGGAGATCATCCGCCAGACCCCGCGCGGCCTGTATGCCAAGTGGCTCGGCGGTGGCCAGGTCAACCCGGTCACCGGCGAGTTCGTGTTCGGCGTCGCAGAGGGCTACCTGATCGAGAACGGCGAGGTCACCACCCCGGTGCGCGGCGCAAACCTGGTCGGCGACGGTCCCAGCGTGATCGCGTCGGTCGACGCGCTGGGCAGCGACTTCGACGTCAAGGAGGGCATCTGCGGCAAGGAGGGCCAGGGTGTACCGGTCGGCAACGGCGCCCCCACCATGCGGATCTCCCGCATGACCGTGGGCGGCACGGGAGGGGCGTCATGATCGAGCTCAGCGACCTCGTGCGGCGGCTGGCCGGTGAGGCTGCCGGTGGCGAGGGTGTCGAGGCGTACGGACAGCAGGCGACCCGGACGGAGGTCAACGCGTTCGACGGCGAGGTCGAGCGGCTCACCTCGGCCTCCTCCAGCGGCGTCGGCATCAGAGTGGTCCGCGACGGTCGCCTCGGCTACGCCTACACGGCCGACCTCTCCGACGAGGGTTTGCGCCAGTGCCTGGCCGAGGCCAGGGCCAACCTCGAGGTCTCCACCGAGGACCCCGGCAACGTGCTCCCCGTCGCGGCCGATCATGAGCCGCTCGAGGGGATCTTCGATCCGCGGCAGGTCGACGTCGCGCCTGAGCGCAAGGTCGCGCTCGCCCTCGACCTCGAGGCGCGCACCCTGGCGGCCGACCCCAAGGTGTCCAAGGTCGAGACCGCGCAGTACGGCGACGCGGTCGCCAGGGTGGCGATCGCCTCCTCGAACGGCGTGGCCGGCGCGTACGCGCTCACCAGGGCGTGGTGTTTCAGCGGCGCGCTTGCGAGCGAGAACGGCCAGTCGCAGATCGGCTACGGCATCGACAGCGCCCGCTCGCTCGAGGACCTGGATATCGAACCGGTGGCAGCCGAGGCGGCCGATCGTGCGGTGCGGCTGCTGGGCGCCGCCAAGCCGCCGACCCGCACGGTCCCGGTGGTGTTCGACCGGATGGTCGCCCCCAGCCTCATCGGCGTGCTGCTCGCGGGCCTCTCGGCCGAAGCGGTACAGAAGCGCCGCAGCCTGTTCGCGGACAAGCTCGGTGAGCGGGTCGGCGCGCCCGGGCTCCAGCTCGTGGACGACGGTCGGCTCCTGGACGGCCCCGGCGCCGTCCCCTTCGATGACGAGGGGGTGCCGAGCCGGCGCACGGTGCTGCTCGACGACGGCGTGCTGCAGTGCTTCCTGCAAAACACGGCCACGGCGGCGCGCGGGAATGCGGCCTCGACCGGCAACGCCAGCCGGATGTCGTTCAAGTCCACCCCGGGGATCTCACCCCACAACGTGCTCTTCCTGCCGGGCGACAAGGACCAGGCGGGCCTGCTCGCCGAGGCAGGGGAGGGCCTCCTGGTCCAGGACGTGACCGGGGTCCACTCGGGCGCCAACCCGATCACCGGCGACTTCTCGGTGGGGGTGAGCGGGCTGTGGTTCCGGGACGGGGAGCTGGCCGAGCCGGTGCGCGAGGCGACCGTCGCCGCTCACCTGCTGGAGATCCTCAACGGGATCGTGGCGATCGGCTCCGACCTGCGCTGGACGACCGGCTCGATCGGGGGGTCCAGCGTGCTCGTGGGCCAGATGACGGTGGCGGGCGCATAGCGTGGTCCGGCTCGCGACGCGCGCATGGAATGATCGGGCCGCGCCCCGGCCGGGCGGCCGGCGCCCGCTCGCGGTGCTGGTGCACGGCGTCATCTCGTCGTCGCGCACCTGGTGGCGAGTGGCGCCGGCCCTGGTCGAGCGTGGCTTCGAGGTCCTCACCGTCGATCTGCGCGGCCACGGCGCCAGCCCGCGGATGACCGAGGGGCTCGGCCTGTCCGACCTCGCCACCGACCTCGTCGAAACCTTCCAGGCGTCGGTGTCAGCCTTCGCACCGGCCGCCGGCGCCGGGGAGGCGCCGGCGGCTCTCCTGCCGCCGCGGATCGACCTGCTGCTGGGGCACTCGCTCGGAGCGTTGGTGGCGAGCCAGCTGCTCGCCACCCGGCCGGGGCTCGCGCGCCGGCTCGTCCTCGAGGATCCGCCTGGGCTCAGCACGACTGACTGGATCGCGCTCGCGGACGGCATCGAGGCCGATGGCGCCCGGGCACGGGCCGATCCCGAGGGCCTCAGGCGGGACCTGCTGGCCGACAGCTCGGGCTCGCCGCCGGAGGAAGCCGAGCGGCGGCTCGCCGACCTGGCCGAATGCGACGCCGCCGGGATCGCGGCCGCCCTGCGCCGCAGGGTCACCTATGACCTGCCCGGCCTCATGGGATCGGTCCACGTGCCGACCCTGCTGCTGGTCGGCCAGGAGTCGCTCGGGTCCGCGCTGGTCGAGCCGGACCGAAGCGCGCTGGTCGGGGCGCTTGGCCGGGGCACGGTAGAGGTCCTCCCCGCCGGGCACAACCTGCATCGGGAGGCGCTCGACGCCTTCATGGCCGCGATCGAGCGCTGGCTCGGCGACGACGCCCGCCTCGACTGACCCCAGCGGAGCAGCGCTCTGTCGCGCTACCGCTGGATGATCGCGCCGGCTGCGCGCAGGGCGGCGATCTCCTCGGCGCCGAAGCCGGCCCAGGCAGCCAGCACCTCGTCGGTGTGCTGGCCGGGTGCTGGAGGTGGCGCGGGCGGGGCACTCGGCGTGCGGCTGAAGCGGGGCGCCGGCGCCGGCTCGGTCGAGCCGCCGACCGGCACAAAGGTGCGCCGGGCCCGGTTGTGGGGATGATCCGGCGCCTCGCCGGGAGACAGCACCGGCGCGACGCAGGCGTCACTGCCGTCGAACACCTCACACCACTCCGCCCAGGTCCGGGTGCGGAACACCGCCGCGAGCCGCTCGCGCAGCTCCGGCCAGCGGTCGCGGTCCATCTGCGGGGGAAGGTCCTGCAGCTCCTGCTCCTCGAGGCCGAGCCGGGCCACCAGCTCGGCGTAGAACTGCGGCTCCAGCGCGCCCACCGCGAGATGCCTGCCGTCGGCGGTGTCGTACACGTCGTAGAACGGCGCGCCGCCGTCCAGCAGGTTGGCGCCCCGCTCCTCGCGCCACAGGCCCATCGCGCCCAGCTCGTGGACCATGGTGGTGAGCAGCGCCGCGCCGTCCACCACGGCCGCGTCGATCACCTGGCCACGGCCTGACCGGCGCGCCTCCAGCAGGCCGCAGACGATCCCGAACGCCAGCAGCAGGCCACCCCCGCCGAAGTCGCCTACCAGGTTGAGCGGTGGCACCGGGGCCTGACCGGCGCGGCCAATGGGGTGCAGCGCTCCGGCGACGGCGATGTAGTCGATGTCGTGCCCGGCGGCGTGCCGCAACGGCCCGTCCTGTCCCCACCCGGTCATCCTTCCGTAGAGCAGCCGGGGATTGCGGTCCAGGCACGCGTCCGGCCCGATGCCCAGCCGCTCCGCCACCCCCGGCCGGAAGCCCTCGATCAGCGCGTCGGCCGACTCCACCAGGCGCAGCACGACCTCAGCGCCGCGCTCGTGCTTGAGGTCGACCACGACTGACCGCCGGCCGCGTCCCAGCACCGGCGGCCAGCGATGCCCGTCCGCGGTCCCGGGCCGGTCGATGCGCACGACCTCGGCGCCCATGTCGGCCAGCAGCATGGCGCAGAAGGGGCCAGGCCCGATGCCCGCGATCTCAACGACGCGGACGCCCTGCAGCGGCCCAGTGGCCGTCACCTGTCGCCGCCCATCGTCCCTGGCCTACGAGCGCACCGTGGTCAGCAGGATCACGAACAGGCCACCCGCCACCAGGCGGTACCAGATGAATGGCCACAGCGTTCGCGTGCGCAGCAGGCGGATGAGAAACGACACTGCGAAGAAGCCGGACACGGTGGCGGCCAGGAAGCCAACCGCGAGCTGCGGCGGCGACTCGATCGCGTGCGAGAGATCGCCCAGCTTGAGCGCGCCTGCGCCGAGGATGGCCGGGATCGAGAGCAGGAAGGAGAAGCGCGCCGCCGCTTCGCGGGAGATCCCCTCGAACAGCCCGGCCGAGATGGTGACGCCCGAGCGGCTGGTGCCCGGGATGAGCGCCAGCGCCTGGGCGAGCCCGATACCGAGCGCCTTGCCCGCGGGCAGCCGCTCCAGCTCCTCCTGCGCGTCTGCGGGCTGCACCCGTGCCTGCCGGCGCTGGCGTTGGATCTCTGCCCTGGTCATCGGGCGCGCCGTTGCGGGCGCGAACCGGACCTGCGGGTCGGCGACCGATGGAGCCCGCTCAGATTCCCAGGCCGCGGCGACGGGTCGGGCCTTCCGGCCGCGGGCCCAACGCTCCGCGGCGATCATGATCACGGTGGTGACCATCAGCCACACCGCCGATCGTAGCGGCCGGCTGGTCTGCGCGTCCGCCCAGTCCTGGAGCAGATAGCCGAAGACCGCGGCCGGGACGGAGGCGATCGCCAGCAGCCCGAGCTGGCGCCGGCGCAGGCGGGTCTGCTCGGGCCCGAGCACCGCGGGGGCGACCAGGCTGAGCACGAACGCCCACAGGTCGCGGGCGAAGTACAGGACCACCGCGGCCAGCGTGCCGAAGTGCAGCAGCACCTCGAAGGCCAGCTCAGGCGTGCTGAAGCCCACGATCTTGGGAACGATCGACAGATGCGCGGAAGAGGAGATCGGGAGGAACTCGGTCAGTCCTTGGACGATTCCGAGCACGAACGCGCGCAGCACCGGTGATCGATCACCTTTCCGCCTCGAGCGGCTGACCGAGGCAGTATCTCAGGTCACGCCTCGAAGCGGGCCCCCGACAGAGCGTTCGAGCAGATGCAGGAGCGCTCGCGTGGTACCGCCGGGATGAGTGAGAACAGCAGGTTCCGCAGCTTGGCGTTGTTCTGCTCGAACGCCCGCACGACCTCTGCGTGGGAGACCGGCTCGATCCCTGGCATGCCCTCGACACCGACGTCGTAGTCGGTGATCAGCGAGATGTTGACGTAGCAGATCTCCAGCTCGCGCGCGAGCGGCGCCTCGGGGTAGCCGGTCATGTTGATGACCTTCCAGCCGGCGCTCTGGAACCACTTCGACTCGGCACGGGTCGAGAAGCGCGGTCCCTGCACGACCACCATCGTGCCGCTGTCGTGCACGCTGATCCCCAGCTCGCGGGCCTGCTTCACGGCGATCGGCCGCAGCTCCGGGCAGTAGGGGTCGGCGAACGAAACGTGCGTCGTCAGCGGGCCGTCGTAGAAGGTGTCGGCGCGCCCGGAGGTCCGGTCGACGAGCTGGTCGCAGACGACAAAGCTGCCCGGGGTGGCCTCGGCCTGGAGCGAGCCGGCGGCGCAGGCGCCGACGATGCGGGTGACGCCCAGCTCCTTCATGGCCCACAGGTTGGCCCGGTAGTTGACCCTGTGCGGCGGGAACTGGTGGTGCCGGCCATGACGCGGCAGAAATGCCACCGCGCGGCCATCGATCTCGCCTACGGTCACGCGGTCGGACGGGGCGCCGTAGGGCGTGTCGACCGTGTACTTGGTCACACCCTCGAGAAACGAGTAGAAGCCGGAGCCGCCGAAGAGCCCAATCTCGGCTCTGGGTAGGCCCATACGGTTCACGCCACCTTTCGCCAGCGAGCGGGGAAGCTCCCCGCACCCCGCGCCCGACTCGGCGTTGGAGGGGGCGGGCGGCCACCGAGCCTCGATGGCCTCGGCATCGTATCGAGCGGACCGATCAGGCGCTCTTCTCGCTCGGCTTGGACGGGCTGGCGCTCGACTCAGACGACGATGAGGTGGTCGGCGACTTGGTCGTGCTGTCCTTGGCGGCGGCGGCGGCGCCGTCCTTCTTCGTCGAGGACCTGTCACGGGAGTCGGTCCGGTAGAAGCCCGAGCCCTTGAACACGATGCCGATCGGAGCGAAGACCTTGCGCAGGGTACCCCCGCAGGCTGCGCATTCGGTCAACGGCGCGGCAGACATGGACTGCACCACTTCGACGTGCTTTCCGCACCGGGTGCAGGCGTACTCGTAGGTCGGCATGACGAAACTCCCAGGAACGAGGACGAGCGCGCCCGACGGAGCCGGGCTGCTCACCCTATGCATGATAGCAATCCGCTCATGCCAGGTCGGCGCTAGCGGTCGGCACCCTCCGTGCGGCGGCGCGGCGGCTGCTGGAAGGTGTCGGCGACCGCCGCCGCCAGCTCGAGGTAGGCCTGCCGGGTTGCCGGGGCGAGGTCCGCGAAGACGATCTCGGCCCCGGTCTCGAGGTGGCGGTCGAACGGCACCTGAACGACTGTGCGGCAGCGCCGGACGAAATGCTGCTCCAGCTGGTCGATGTCGACCAGCGTGCGTGGCCGCACCGCGTTGATCACCACCACCGAGTTGCGCGCCAGGTCGCCGTAGTCGTGCTGCTCGAGCCAGTCGAGGGTGAGGCTCGCGGCGCGTGACCCGTCAAGGCTTGCGGCGCTGACGATCACGAGCTGGTCGGCCATCGGCAGGATCGATCGCATCGCGGAGTGGAGCAGGCCAGGTCCGCAGTCGGTGAGCACGACCGGGTAGAAGCGCTCCAGGACCGAGGCGACCTCGCGGTAGTCCTTCTCGCTGAAGGCCTCGTCGGAGGCTGGATCCACGTCCGAGGCGATCACCTCGAGGCGGCGGAGGCTGGTCTGCGAGGCGTGTGCCTGCATGTCCGAGTAGCGCTCCAGCTTGTCGGCGTTGGCCAGCAGGTCCTTGGCGGTCCTGGTGGTCTCCAACCGGATGCGGTAGCCGAGCGTGCCGGAGTCGGGGTTGGCGTCGACCGCGACGATCCGGTCCTGGCGGTGCCCGGAGAGGACGGCACCGAGGCAGGCGGTCGTGGTGGTCTTGCCGACCCCGCCCTTGAGCGCCATCATCGCGATCCTGCGGCTGCCCTGGAATGGCGTGGCGATCTTCGCCTCCAGCTCGCGGCGCTGCGGCTCCGACAGGCGCGGGCGCACACGGCCGCCGGTGAGGCGGGTCACCAGGCTCTGCCAGCCTGACTGGGCAGGGGCCGCCGGGCGCTGGACGGGCCGAGCGGGGGTCAGGTCCGCGGCTCCCGGAGCCGGAGCGGGGGGTCGCGTGAGCGTTGGCGGGCGCGGTTGCACCGTCGAAGCTCCGACCTTGCCGGCGGCGGGAGGGAGCGTGCCCGCTGCACCGGGGGTTCCCGGCGTGCAGGGACCCGCACCACCGGGAACCACAGGAGCGGTGGGCTTGGTAGGACCAGTGGGCTTGGTGGAGGCGGCTGGCCTGGAGGGAGCGGTGGGCTTGGTGGAGGCGGCTGGCCTGGAGGGAGCGGTGGGCTTGGTGGGCACGGCTGGTTTAGCAGAGGTAACGGGCTTGACGGGAGTGACTGGCTTAGAAGCGGTGGGGGGTTTGGTGGGCGTGGTGGGCCCGCTCTGGCTCGGCGCTCCGGTTGGGGGAGCCGTGGCCGGACCGCCCTTGGCCGGAGTGGCAGGTGGGGAGGGCGGCTTCAATGGGGAGGGCGGCTTCGGTGCGGAGCCGGGTCGGGCCGGACCTGCCTGCTGCCCGGGCACGGCGGGGCGACCTGCGGCGGGACGTGCAGCCGGTGGCACAGGTGGCGCGGCCTGCTCGCCATGCTTGGTCGACTGGGCTGGGGCTGGCGGCGTACCGGTCCGGGAACCGCCGCGGTCATCGGCCGGAGCGGTGGCCGAGGGCTTCGCGGGAGCTGCCGCGGCCGTGGGCTTGTCTCGAGGGGCGGTGGGTGGTTGCTCGCCAGGGGTCTTGCTCGCCTTGATGGCGGGCTGCTGCTCCTTGCGGTCCCCGGCCGGGCTCGCCGTGGTCTTGTCCTTGGCGTCGGGCTTGTCTTCGGTAGCTCGCTTCTCGGCGACGGCTGGCTTCGCCGGTTCCGCCTTGGTGTCTGGCTGGACGGGCTGCTCCGCCTGCTTGCCGGCCGGGGCGGCGGGCGCCGGAGCGGCGGGGGACGCCTGCTTGGGAGGGGGTGTCGCCTTGGAAGGGGATTCGGGTGATGGTTGCGCGGCCTCGAACCAGATGGAGCTGCCCGGCTTGGCTGGCGCTGGCGCCGGCGTGGCGGGCTGGGGCGGCGCCGCGCCGGCGGCGCGAGCCTGCTGACCGGGGGTGCTCCCCGGCGGGGCGGTGGTGCGTCCCTGTCCTGGCATGGGGCCCGCCGGTCCGGTGCCGTCGCCCTGTTCGCCCTGTTCGCCCTGTTCGCTCGGCGCGGGTCGCGGTGGCGCCGCACCGGGGGTGCCGGGGGTGCCAAGGGCCCGGCTCTGCTGCCTGGCCCGGGCCGCGGCGACCTTGGCATCCAGAGGGGGATGCGTGCTGGGCCTGGGCGAGCTCGGGCCGCTCTGCTTGCCCGCCGCGGCGGGCTCTGCACGCGCCGCCGGGGCGGCTGGCGCCGCCGGCGGTCCCGGCGGCTGCGCCGGTAGTCGCTGCGGCGGCTGCGGCCCTGCCTGGCCTGCCTGGCCGGGTGGCGGCTGCGCGCCCCGGTCGGGTGTGGCGGCGGGCGGCCTCGCACCCGGGCGCTCCGCCGGGCGCTCCGCCGGCCTGGCAGGGGCTGGCCGCCCGGCAGCGCCGCTCTTGCCTGCCGCTCCTTCGGGCGGGCCGGCCTTGATGGCCGGCATCTCTACGGTCTCCGACTCGACCGAGCTGGCGCTGCCGGCTGGAGTCTCGGTGGGCGGGGGCCCGGGCTGGGGCGCTCGGGGCCGCTGCGGAGGTTGAGGTGGCTGTGGGGGCTGGGGTGGCTGTGGAGGCTGTGGAGGCTGTGGAGGGCGGGATGGCCGGGTAGCGCGGGGTGGAGGAGCGGCCGGTGGCTCCGGGGCCTGTTCCGGAGCTGGCCCGGATTCGTCGAACTGCTCTTCCAGCCAGTCGAGTCCTTGAGGCACGTACTCGACCTGGTCGCGGCTACCGCGCTTCGGCTCTCCAGGGGGGTTCCTGTCCGCGGGCACGATGGACTTCCTTGTGTGCTCGTCCGGCGCCGGTGGGCGCCGGCTCGCCGGTGGCGGTCAAACCTGTTCAGCGCCAAGTTATCGTGACCTGCACCACTTGCCCAATCCGCCAGGGTCTGTGAGGCCATCCCATGGGTCCACGGCGCTCGCGCGGGACGGACCCCACGGACCCCACGGCGCAGGACGGACTCCACGGTACGCGGATCCGGCGGTTCGTGGGCGGCCCTCCACCCGGGGCGCGTCCGATCTGTAGTATCAGCCTTTCGAACCACTGCTCGACTGCGAGCTCCCGCGGAGCGGGTGAACCGCCTGGCTAGCCGCCTGGCTAGCCGCCGCGTTCGAGGTGCATGCGAGACCTCGCAAGTCGACCCATAACTTGGTCGGGGGTTCGGCAGACGTGAAAGTGAGAAAGGCAGTCATTCCCGCGGCCGGACTTGGCACCCGCTTCCTGCCGGCCTCGAAGGCACAGCCGAAGGAAATGGTCCCGGTTGTGGACAAGCCGGCCATCCAGTACGTGGTCGAGGAGGCCGTGCATGCTGGCCTGGACGACATCCTGATCGTCATCGGACGGGGCAAGTACGCCATCGAGGATCATTTCGACCGGTCCTGGGAGCTGGAGGGCCTGCTCGCCGACAAGGGAGACAAAGAACGCCTCCAGCAGGTGCAGAGCATCTCCGACATGGCGGAGATCCACTATATCCGGCAGAAGATGCCGCTCGGGCTGGGGCATGCCATCGGCGTGGCCCAGCAGCACGTTGGCGACGAGCCGTTCGCGGTCCTGCTGGGCGACGACCTCATCGGCGAGGACGAGAACCTGCTCGGCGACATGGTCGACTGCTTCAACCGCCAGCAGGCCAGCGTGATCGCCGCCCAGGAGGTCGAGCTGTCGCAGATCCAGGCGTACGGCGTGATCGCTCCGGGCGAGGAGGTGGAGCCGGGCGTGCTGCGGGTCACCGACGTCATCGAGAAGCCCGCTCCGGAGGAGGCGCCGTCGAACCTGGCGGTGATCGGCCGCTACGTGCTGCACCCGGAGGTCTTCTCGGCGCTGCGCGTGACCGAGCCGGGCGCCAAGGGCGAGATCCAGCTCAGCGACGCCCTCAAGCGCGTGGTGGACACGCCGGGCTCGCAGGGCGTGCTGGCGATGCGCTTCAACGGCCGCCGCTACGACGTCGGCGAGAAGAACGGCTACCTGCGCGCCACCGTCGAGCTGGCCGCCAACCGGACGGACGTCGGCCCCGGCTTCGTGAGCTTCCTGCGCGAGTTCGTCGCCGGTCTGTGATGGGCCGCCGCTTTCCTCCCGACTGGCCGGGCCCGCCCGACGCGGTGTCCTTCGAGCAGGCGCGGGCGTGGGTGCTCGAGCGCCTGCAGCCGCTGCCCGCGCGCCAGGTGCCGCTGCACGAGGCGCTCGGCTGCGTGCTGGCGGAGGACGTCACCGCGGCTGAGGACCTGCCGCCGTTCGCGAACTCCGCCATGGACGGCTTCGCCCTGCGAGCCGCCGACGTCGTTGGGGCTGGCGAGGCCACCCCGGTGCCGCTGCGGCTGACCGGTGAGGTGTTCGCCGGCAGCGCCCGCCTGCCGGCGGTCGAGCCGGGCGCGGCGGTGCGCATCATGACCGGCGGCCCGCTGCCACCTGGCGCCGACACCGTGGTCCCGGTCGAGCGCGCCGCCGTCGAGGGCGCGACGGTCCAGGTGCGCCTGCCCGCGGGCGAGCGGGCGTTCGTGCGCGAGGCGGGCGAGGACGTCCGCGCCGGGACGGTGGTGCTGGAGCGCGGGCGGCCGCTCGACCCCGCCGCGATCGGGATGCTCGCATCGGTGGGACGCAGCGAGGTGCCGGTCCACCGGCGGCCGCGGGTGGCGGTGGTGTCCACCGGGGATGAGCTGGTCGACCCCGGCGACCCGCTGGGCCCAGGGCAGATCCGGGACTCGAACTCCTGGCTGCTGGTCGCGCAGGCGGAGGCGGCGGGCGCGGAGGCGTTCCGCTGCGGCCGCCTGCGCGACAACCCCCAGGCGCTGCTTCGTGGCTTCGCGCTGGCAGCGGCCGAGGGCGACCTCGTGCTCACCTCCGGCGGCGTCTCGGTGGGCGATCGCGACTACACCAAGCAGGTGCTGGCGGAGCTCGGCGACGTGCGGAGCTGGCGGGTGGCGATGCAGCCGGGCATGCCGCAGGCGTTCGGCTTCGCCGCGGGCACGGCGCTGTTCGGCCTGCCTGGCAACCCGGTCTCCTGCTTCGTGGTGTTCGAGATGCTGGTGCGCCCGGGGCTGCGCCGTCTCGCCGGCCACCCGGACGACCGCCTCGACCGGCCGCGGGTCATGGCCCGGCTGGGGGAGCCGCTGCGGAGCCCGCCCGGCAGGGTCTCCTTCCTGCGGGTGCGCCTGCGGGTGGCCGACGAGGGCCTCGAGGCCGTCCTGACCGGGGCGCAGGGCTCCGGGGTGCTGAGCTCGTGCGTGGCCGCGGACGGGCTCGCCGTGGTGCCTGCCGACGTCACCGAGCTGCCGGCGGGCGCGGAGGTCCAGGTGGTCCTGCTCCGTGAGGACCTGGCATGGGTCCGCTGAGGGGTGGTCGCGGGGGCGAGCCGCGGCTGACCCATCTCGACGAGCGCGGCGCCGCGCGGATGGTCGACGTCTCGGCCAAGCCGGAGAGCGAGCGAGTGGCCGTGGCCGGCTGCAGGGTGCTGCTCGCCCCCGCCACGCTCGAGCTGCTGGCAGCCGGCGGCCTGCCCAAGGGTGACGCCCTCGCGGTGGCCAGGGTGGCGGGCATCATGGGGGCCAAGCGCACCCCCGACCTGGTGCCGCTGTGCCACCCGCTGCCGATCACCGGCGTGGACGTGGACCTGGCGCTGGAGCTGGACGCGGTGGCGATCACGGCGACGGTGCGTACGACCGCCCGCACCGGCGTCGAGATGGAGGCGCTCACCGCCGCGGCCGTCGCCGCGCTGGCCCTCTACGACATGGTCAAGGGCGTGCAGCGCGACGCGCGCGTGGACGGCCTGCGGCTGCTCGCCAAGCGGGGCGGGCGCTCCGGCGAGTACCTCGCCGCCGGGGAGGCTCCGGGCGCCGGGGGAGAGGGCCACGCCACCGGGGAGGCCGAGTGAGCGCCAGGCTCGAGGGTCTCCGGGTGGCGGTCCTGACGGTGAGCGACCGGGTGGCGCGGGGCGTCCGCGAGGACGCCGGCGGCGACGCCCTGCACGAGCTGCTGGAGCAGGCCGGGGCGGCCGTGTCCGCCCGCCAGGTCGTGCCCGACGAGCGGGCGGCGATCGCCGCCGCCCTGCGCTCACTGGCGGGCCGGGCGGACGTGGTGCTGAGCACCGGCGGCACCGGGCTCGGCCCGCGCGACGTCACCCCCGAGGCGACCAGAGAGGTCCTGGACCGCGAGGCGCCCGGGATCGCCGAGGCGCTGCGTCACGCAAGCCTCGCCGTCACGCCGTTCGCGATGCTCTCGCGCGCCACCGCCGGGCTCGTGGGGGTCACGCTGCTGGTGAACCTGCCAGGCAACCCGAAGGCCGTGCGCGAGGAGTGGGAGGTGCTCGCGCCGGTGCTCGGCCACGCCGTGGCCACCGCCCGCGGCCCGGTGCCCGACTCGAGCCACGCGGCCCACCCTGGTCACCGGCCGCCCGGCTGATCACACAGGCAATGGTCGTTTCGCGGGGGCAATGGTCGTTGCCGGGGTATGACCGCCGTGCTACGTTGCTGCGCAGGCCCAGGCCCCTGGTCAGGGGCCTTCCTGGCGCGGGTTCCTGCCTCGAGAGGTGGCGCTTTGAGCATCGTCCTCCTCGCGATTCTGGCGGTGATGTGGGCCGCGTTCCTCCTGCCGCTGGTGGTCGTCGGGCAGCGCGGCCAGCCTGGACGGCCGTGGCGGCGCCTCGGCGGCACGAGTGACGACGGCTGGCGCCCGGCGCGGACCCCGACGGGTGCCGACCGCGAGGGGCCGGGGCAGCGCGACACACCCCGACGGCTGGCCCGCCGCGGGGCGGTGCTGCGCCGCCGCCGGATCCTGCTGGCCCTCGCCATCGCGGTGGTCGCCGCCGTCCGGGCCCAGTACCTGCTCGGCGGTCGCTGGTGGATCGCCGAGATCGCGACCGGCTCGCTCCTGCTGGCCTACCTGAGCGCCCTGATGGTGCAGGGCCGCCGGCGGCACCGTCCCGCCCGCGCGGCGGCGAGCGCGCGGCCAGCCCGCCGCCGGCAGTGGCCGCTCCGCGGGCGCGGACGCTGCCAAGCCGAGCTGCCCCTGTGGAGCACCCCGCTGCTCGAGGGCCAGGCACCGTCGCGGCCCGAATGAACCTCAGCCCGATCCGCCGCGGCGTCCAGGCCAGACTGGACGCCAAGAGCCGCGCGCGCGAGGCGGCGATCGCCAACACGCGCCAGGCGATCCGCCGTGCCGCCAACGCGATACGGTCGGCGCACCGCGGTGAGCTGGAGGCCGCCGACCGCCTCCTGCTCGAGGTGCGTGACCTGCTGAACGTGGCCGAGTCGGTGCTGGCGGCCTATCCCGACGTCTACTACGCGGGCTTCCTGCAGGATGCCCAGAAGGAGTACGCGGAGGCGCGTGCCACCCGCGCTCTGGTGGCCGGTGAGCCGGTGCCCGCCCCGGAGGAGCTGGCCGTCGGGGACGCGCCCTACCTCAACGGCCTTGCGGAGGTGATCGGCGAGCTGCGCCGCCACCTGCTCGACGTGCTGCGCGCCGGCGACGTCAACCGCGCCACCGAGCTGTTCGAGGCGATGGAGGAGATCCACTCGCTGCTGGCCGACATCGACCAGCCCGACGCGATCACCGGCGGCCTGCGCCGCTCCACCGACATCGCCCGCGCGGTGATCGAGCGCACCCGCAGCGACCTCACCCTCACCGTCATCCAGCGCGACCTGGCGGACGCGCTGCGCCGCACGGAGGAGAGCGACGGGCGTTCCGGCTGACGCTGGTAGCCTGCCCGGTGGACGCCATCGAGAGAGGCACGACCGAGCATGCCCGACCTACCCGATCCAACCGGTCTCCCGGGTCCACCCCACCTTCCCGAACTGCCCAGCCGCTTCGACAAGCTGGTGGGTATCCGCTTCGAGGAGGTGAGCGGGGACCGGGTCGTCGCGGTCGTCCCGGTGACCCCCGACCTGCAGCAGTCCCACGGCATCGTCCACGGTGGGGTGTACGCCAGCGCGGTCGAGAGCGCCGCCAGCGTCGGCGCCACCCTGTGGCTCGTCGGCGAGGGTGGGCCCGGCGCGCGGGCCGTCGGCATCGCCAACCACACCGACTTCCTGCGCCCGGTCCGCGAGGGCGAGCTGCACGTCGAGGCGACGCCGGTCAACCGGGGTCGCAGCACGCAGCTCTGGGGGGTGGCGATCACCGACGAGCGCGGCCGGCCGGTCGCCAACGGCCGGGTACGCCTGATGAACCTCAGCGCCGAGCCGGGCCTCGAGTAGTCGACATATCCACAGGCCGGTTGTCCACAGCCATGGCGGCTCGGGTCACTGCCGAAGACTGCGTTTTCCGTGCTAGCAAGCGCGATCCGACGTTATCCCCAACTGGGGATAACTCTGTGCATAGTTATAGCTACCTACGAAAGTCCATTAGGGGCCTCGCACCGCTGAGTTTCCAGCTCAACCGCGGCGCCCGTCGTCACAGGTAGCGGTCCATCCGGCGCGCCCGGGCGAGGCCGGTGGGGATCTGCTCGGGCTCCCTGGCGAGGGCGTCGCTGACGATGCCCTCCAGCTCGCCGGAGAGCTCGTGGAGGCGCTTCTTGCGACCCTCGATCTCCTGCCGGAAGGTGCTGGCGGTATCGCCGACCCAGACCTTGCCGCCGCCCATGTCCTGGGCGCCCTTGTCCAGGGCGGTCTCGAGCGCGGGCACCCGCGCCCGGACGTCCGCGAGGAGTTGCTTGAGGGCCGTGTGCCTGGCGTTGGTCACCATCGGCTCGGTCTGGCCCGGCTGGGTCGTGTCGGTGGTGGACACCCTGGTCCTCCTGCGTGGCTGCGGTGACGACGGGGCGATTCTCCCCTGAGGAGGCGCTCGAGTGGAAATGCGCCATAGGATGGCGCAATGCGATCCCTACCCGTGCTCCGGCGTGCCGCCGTTCCCCCGGCGATGCTCGCCGTCGCCCTGCTGATCGTGGCCGTCGCGGGCTGCTCCGGCGAGCGGCGGGAGCCCACCGCGGCGGAGGCTGGTGACCAGCTCCGCCAGGCGGTGCAGCGCGTCTACGACAACCGCCTCGGCAGCGGTGCGCCCAAGGTCTCCAGCGACGCCGCCGCCGATCGGCCCTGTGGCGACGGCCGCGCCAGGCGGGTGTATGCGGCGACCGTCCCCAGCCGCGGCTTCAAGGCCCAGGACCTGGCCTTCGAGTACTCCATCGGGGTGGTCGACCGCTTCAGCGGCTGGAAGCTCGACCTCGCCCGCGACGCCCGGGACACCGTGAGCGCGGTCGCGGTCGACGGGCACGCCCGCTTCTCGGTCGAGACCAGCGCGGACGGCTCCACCTACACGGTCTCTGGCCAGACCGACTGCCTGCCGAGCGGGTAGGCGGCCGCCTCAGCCCTGCCTGTCCGGAGCGTAACGGCGGGCGGTGCGGTCGAAGGCGCCCTGCTCGCTGTTGGCCAGGCTCTCGGCCTGCTGGCCGAAGGCGTCGTCGTGCGCGCCGCCCCGGCCGTTGGCCTCGAGCCAGGCGTCGTAGGCGGCCAGCCGGCTGCTGTCCCTGGCGATCTGGTCGGGCGGCAGCAGGTGACCGCTGGAGTCGGTGAAGCGTGCCTGCGACGGGTCGACGCCGTGCTGCCTGGCCCAGGCGTCGGCGGCGTCGCCCGGTGGCGTCGTCATCGGGTAGCCGTGGGAGAGCAGCTTGTCCGCGATCAGGTAGGAGCTGGCCAGGGACGCCTGCTGGCGGCGGGTGTTGAGATCGTCCACGCGTGAGGGGCCGCCGTTGACCCACCGGTCGACCGCCTTGCCGCCCTCGAACTGGACCACCTGCCAGAGGATCTTCCCGCCCAGGGTGGCAGGGTTGACCGGCGCCGCGTTCATGGCGATGTTGGCCAGGTCGCCCATGAAGTCACGGATCTTCTGCTCCTCGTCGTCCAGGCCGCCGCGCACCTCCAGGCGGGAGGCGTGCTCGAGCCCGCCGGCGTAGCCGAGGTACTCCATCACGCGCTTCAGGCCCGGCTCGTCGCCCCTGCCGTTGACGTCAGCGTCCACGCCCGCGTCGATCATCCGCCCGGCCAGCGTCCCCATGGCGTCGTCGAACGGCTGTGACATCTGGTCGGTGGCCGCGAAGGTCTTCATGAACGCGAAGGTGTCGCCGGTGGCCAGGGCGAACCGCGGGTCGATGCCGGGGACGACCTCGGTCATGTCGCTGTCGACGTCGGAGCCGGCGACGATCTCCGGCGCGTAGGAGCCGGCGATCTCCGCCATGGAGTGGCCCATGTTCCACGGCGGGTCGTCGCGGTGCCCCATGGCCAGGATCACCTGCTGCGCGAACTGCGCGGCCTCGCGGCCGTGGTGGCCCATCTGCTCGTCGTAGGCGCCCGAGCCGGAGGCGAGCGCGTAGCCGAGCTGCTCGGTGACCTCGTCGCCGGTGCCGACCGCTCTGCCGTAGTCGAGGAACAGGTTGACGTTGCCCGCCAGCGAGCGGCCGTGGTCCGGCTGCCCCATGGTGGTCAGCGCGGTGCGGGAGGCCTCGGAGCTGCCGGCGACCACCTTGAGGAAGAGCGCGACGGTGTCATCGGGCAGGCCGAGCCGCGCGGCGTCCAGACCGCCGCCGCGCCAGTCCTGCTCGGGGTCGGCGGCGAACCGGTCCAGTGCGTTGTTGCGGGCGACCCTGGCCAGGAAGTCCGCCGGTGCCTTGGCCCAGGCCAGCATCGCACCCTTGTCCCATGCGTCGGGACGGTTGCTGGGCCGCTCGAAGTCGCGGCGCACCGCGTCCATCCCGGGCGGCGGGTACGGCGCGCTCAGCGCGGTGCCGAACGCCTGGCTGTAGATCCTGAGATCCTCCTGCGCGGTGCGGCTGCCCGACTGGGACAGGAACCGCGGGACGATCTTGGTCTTCTGCGGCCCGAGCCGGGCGTAGAACGCCGCGGTGTAGGCCGGGTCGTGCTTGTGCCGCTCCAGCTCGAGGGCGATCTCGTGGAGCCTCCTGGCGCCGTGCTCGTCGATCGAGTCGATCTCGTCGAGCTGCCTGGCCAGGTCGGCGCCCTGCCTGGCGGCCTCGTCGGGCGTGAGGTACATGCCGCTGGAGTACTCGTCGTACCAGTTCATACCCGGGGTGTGGTCGATCGCGGCGGCCAGCGTCTGCCTGCGGGACAGCATGGGGAGCTGCTGCTCGGCCCAATGGCCGATGTTCACGATCTCGGCGAGCTGGCTCGTGCCCAGGTCCTGGTTGGCGAACCGGCCCTTGAGGCCGCCGCCCTGGTTGACCAGGACCTGCGCGCCGTTGCTGAGCGACGCGTTCATCTGCGCCATCAGGGCCGGGTCGATCCCCGCGAACGACCCGCCACCGCCCCCTGGGTCCTCCCTGACCATGCCGCACCCCTCGCCCTCCGCCCGGCGTTCCAGGCGGGAATCTACGCGAATTCTGGCGTCGGGGTCGGTCAGGCCTCAGCCGGCGTACTGGATGCTGTACTCGTAGGGCCGGTGCGGCTGCTCGATCGAGCGGACGCTGTCAACCGCCAGCACCGGCGCCGGGCCGGGGTCGTCGTCGGCCGGCACTGGTCGCGGCAGCCACTGCCCTTCCACCTCGAGCCACTGGTCGCGCTGCCGCTGGACCCCGTCGCCCCGGACGACGACCTGCAGCGCCTCGGCGTCGGCGGCGCAGCAGAAGATGACGAACCGCGTCAGCCGGTACGCGCCGCCACCTCCCGGGGTGACGAAGCCCACCAGGCGCACCCGCGCTCCCTGGAGCGACTGGCCACGGTCGCGCAGCGCGCGGGTGACGAACTCCGCCATGGTCATGGGGACCGCACCGCGGACCGGCGCCGCCAGCGCCGGGAAGTCGCCGCGGGCGCCGCCGGGCACGGCGGAGCGGCCGGACACCGCGTACGACCCGAGCGCCGCCGGCTGGACCAGCACCACCACCAGCACCGGCACGAGCAGCAGCCAGCCCACCCTGGCCCGCCCGTGGCCACGGGCGGGCTGGTCCTCGGGCTCGTGGCCGTCGGGGTCGCCCGCCGGTTGCCGGCCGAGCAGGCCCAACGGCGGCAGCAGCCCGAGCAGCAGCAGCACCGCCCCGCCGGCGAGCAGGAATGGCGCCAGCGAGGGCCTGACGTAGTTGAGCGCGGCGTCGCTCCACCACAGCCAGACGGCGGTCGCTCCCAGAGCCACCAGCAGGAGGCTGCGGGTCCGCTCCTCGGTCACAGCAGGACCCTCCCGACCAGCAGGGCGCAGGTCACGGCCACCACGAAGGTGAGCGGCGCGAAGCGGGCCGCGAAGCGGCGCCCGAAGACACCCGACTGCATGGCGATCAGCTTGACGTCGACCGCCGGACCCACGACGAGGAAGACCAGCCGCGCGGTCAACGAGAACTCCCGCAGGCTGGCGGCGACGAAGGCGTCAGCCTCCGAGCAGATCGCGAGCAGCACCGCCAGCACGCCGAGCGCCGGCGCGGCCAGTGCGGGTTGGCTCGCGACCGCCAGCAGCGCCGACCGCGGCACGACGACCTGGAGCGTCGCGGCCGCGGCGGCGCCCACCACCAGCCAGCCACCGGCCTCGTAGAGGTCGTGCCGCGCGGCGGAGCTGAAGGCCCGCCAGCGGGGCCCGTCGCTCACCAGGCGGTCGCGGACCCGCTGCACCAGCAGGTCCTGACGCGAGCGCGACCACAGCAGGCCGACGACGACGGAGGTGAGCAGCGAACCGAGGAAGCGCGCCAGCACCATGCGCGGCTGCCCTGGGAACGCGACCGCGGTGGCGACCAGCACGATCGGGTTGACCGCGGGGGCGGCGAGCATGAAGGCCAGCGCCGCCGACGGCGTGACGCCCTTGGAGGCGAGGCGGCCGGCGATCGGCACCGAGGCGCACTCGCACCCCGGCAGGGCGGTCCCGGCGATGGCGGCGGCGGGCACGGCGACCACGGGACGCCGCGGCAGCAGCCGTGCCAGGGTGGCCGGCGACACCAGCGCGGCGATGGCCCCGCTGACGAGCACGCCGAGGGCGAGGAATGGGAGCGCCTGGACGGTGATGGCGACGAAGACGGTCGCCCAGGTGCGCAGGGCGAGGTGGTCGAGGGAGCCGCCGAGCAGCCCGCGCGAGCCGAGCGCGACGAGCAGCAGCAGCACGACGAGGCGCCCGTCCAGGATGCGTCGCCGCGTCGCGGAGGTCGCCGGGGCGGCCACCTCTCCGGCGGCCTGCTCATCCTGGCTGAGCGTTGCCGTCACCACCTCCACCTCACGGCCAGCCCTGACGGACCGGCCGATCATAGGATATCCGGTGGGTGCCCGCCGCCGGCTGAGCCGTATAGTGACGACGTTGCGGTCGAAGTTGAGAAAGGGTCAAGTTGTCGCAAGCGATCCCGTCGGCGCTCGAGGACAAGGCGCGTGGCTTCGTCGGCCGCCGCTGGGTGCTGGAGCGGGTGAACGACTGGCTTCGCAACGGGCAGGAGCGGTTCTTTCTGCTGACCGGCGGCCCCGGCGTGGGGAAGTCCGCCCTGGCAGCATGGCTGGCGGCCCCGGCCCCGGCCCCGGCGGCCCCGGCGGACGGCGACGGCGACGGCGACGACCCCGACCCCGAGCTGCTCGAGTCGCTGCGGTTCGTACGCTCGGCGTGGGCCGCGACCCACTTCTGTGCGCTGCGCGGGCGTGCCGGCAGCGTCGACCCGCGCCGGTTCACCCAGCTTCTCGCCGGACAGCTCGCCGACCGCTACGCCGAGTTCGCCGTCGCCTCGGTCAGCAAGGTCGCCCCGAAGTACGACATCCGCCTGGACGTGCGGGAGAACTGGGGCAACGTCGTCGGCATCCAGGCCAATACGCTCTTCATCACCGGCAGCAACGTTGTCGACGTCTATGCCCAGGCGGTGATCGAGCCGCTGCGCGTCCTGCTCGAGCAGCGGCCGGACATCCGGGTGCCGATCCTCGTCGATGGCCTGGACGAGGCGCTCCTGCCGGTGCCTCCCACCATCGTCGGCCTGCTGGCCGGCCAGACCGACCTTCCCGGCAACGTCAGGCTGCTGCTCACCAGCCGCAACGAGCGCCGGGTGATCGACCAGCTCACCGAGCGGTTCGATGACGTCAGACGGCTCGACCTGTCCGCCAGGGAGGAGGCACGCAACAACGACGCGGACGTCGCCGCCTACGCGCGGCGGCGCATCGCGCAGCCGCCGATCTCCGCGCAGCTCGCCGCCGTCGACTCGCCGCCGATGCTGGTCGACGCGCTGGTGGAGCAGTCCGCCGGCAACTTCCTCTACGTGCGCACGCTGCTGGACGAGGTCGCCGCCGGCAAGCGCCAGCTCGCCGATCTCTCCGGCATCCCAGCCGGCCTGTACGGCCTGTACGGGTCCTACCTCGACCGCATCATGCCGGCCATGGAGAGCTACGGCCACGCCGAGGTCTGGCTGAGCCACTACCAGCCCCTGCTGGGCCGCTTGAGCGTGGCCCAGGCAGCGGTGTCCCCTGAGACGCTGGCGCGCTGGCTCGTCTGGGATCCCAGCGAGGTGATCGCGCGCCTGGACGAGCTGCAGCAACTGGTGTCCTTCGATCCCCAGGGCGAGGGAGGCTACCGCCTGTACCACGAGTCCATGGCGGACTTCCTGGCCGCCGAGCGCGACGACGACGACCGGCCGAACCGCTACTACGTCTCGCCCGCCCAGCAGCACGCCGCCATCGTCGCCGGCTACCTCGGCAGGGCGGACGGCGAGTGGTCCGGAGACTGGACCCGGTGCGACCGCTACGGCCTGCGACACCTGCCCCGGCACCTGGACGCATGGGTGCGTGCGGCAGGCGGGGCCGAGGAGGGGGGCCAGCGGGCGCGGCGGCTCTACGACCTCGTCCTGGACGCCGGCTTCCGGGCGGCGCAGCGTGCGCTCCTTGGCGAGGTGCGGGCGACGGTGGCCGCCTTCCGGATCGCTCTGGACCAGGCGCTGGCAAGGGCCGAGCTCGACGTGGCCGCGTCCCTGCTCGACACGCTGGCGGCCGCGCACGAGCTGGAGCTGCGTGGCCTTGCGGTCGAGGGGCTGGTCAAGCTCTGCCAGCAGGCGCCGGCCACCGGGATCGCAAAGATCAAGCTGCTGCTGGTGGCCGAGTCGGCGCAGGCGCAGAACGTCGCGCTGAAGGCTGCCTACCTGATCGGCCCGGCGGCCAGGGACGTGTTCCACTGGATCGCGCTGCGCGGGCCCACCTCCCTGCGCCAGGCCGCCGTCTGCGCGCTCTACCTGCGCTGGGGACCCGAGCCCGACAACCTCGCCACCACCCTGCTCGACGACCTCGCCAACCAGGTCAGGCTCGGGCCGCTCGGGCGCAGCCGCCGGATCCTGGAGCTCATGGCCGACCTCTCCATCACCGTCTACATCAACCACTGTGACGAGCAGCCGGTGATCGAGCACACCAGCGCCCTCTGGCACACGGTGCTCAAGCGCCGTCTGCACCTGAACCTGCTCAACCGGCCGTTCCTCAGCTGGCTGGCCGTGCCGGTGCTGGCGCGGATGTTCGCCAGGCGCGTGCTGGAGGGGTCGTTCATCGAGCAGGACCCGGCGCGCTTCTTCGAGCTGCCGGCACCGGACAGGGAGCTGTTCCGGCGCATGATCGAGCACGTCGACCCGGCCCGCGACGCGGCCGGTCGGGGCGCCGAGCTGGCTGCGCTGCTCGCCTCCGAGGTCGCGCTCTTCCGGGGCCTGGCCATGATCGTGATCGCGGTCCAGAGCTCCGCCCGCCCCGAGCGCATGGAACCCGTGGTGCGCAAGCTGTACGACGGCCTCGACGCGCGCGGGCGGCTGTGGCTGCTGCTGGCCTTCATGCTCCTGCTGCGCAACACGCCCGCCGCCTGGGTGCCGTTGCTGGAGGACCTCACCGGCGGGTTCGTCCGCGAGCAGGGTGGCACCGGCGACACCGGCTCGCGCGACTCCGGCCTGCCGTCCGGCCTGGACGTCATGCTGCTCCCGCTGGGACTGGCCTACGGCAAGCGTGGCGGTCGCATGCCGTGCTTCGAGGGGCTGATCCGCGAGGGCCTGGCGCGCGGCGACCTCGAGCTGGTGGGCCGCTGTGTCGAGGCGCTCGGCCCGGTCGCGTTCTACTACCCGCAGGCCGTGTTCCGCACCCTTCAGGACGCCGGCGTGCGTCCCGCCGACCCCGGCCTCGAGGACAGCGTGGTCAGCGCGCTGGCGACCGTGCGCATCCTCCACCAGGACGCGGTCGACGTGTTCCTGCAGAGCAACGGCGCCCGCCAGCTCATCCCGCAGGTCAGCGCCGTGTCCGACCTCGATCTGGTGCGCCGCTACATTGCCTGGATCGGCTACTACAACAACGTCGTCAATCAGGCGCTGAACTGCCCGAGGATGCGCCGCGGACTGCTGATCCCCTGCTTCACCATCCTGGCGGAGTCGCGTAGCCCGACCGAGTTCCTGCAGCGCTGGGCGCCCTGGCCGCTGCGGATGATCCGCGAGGCCGACTACCAGGTGGCGCGCTGGACGCTGCCGGACTGATGGCCACCTCGACGCGGTCCGCCGCCGGGGCCGGGCTCCGGCGGCACGCGGTCGCCCAGTTCGTCCGTCTTTCCGCGCTTGGCGTGACTGTCTTCTTCCCGCTGCTCGGCGCAGCCTCCAGCCTGGCGGGGGTGCCGCCGCGATGGCGGCCGCTGCTGGCGATCCTGGTGGTCGCGGTCCTCTTCCACGTCTTCGCCTACGTCTTCAACGATGTGGTCGACCTGCCCGTCGACCGCACCGCGCCGGCGCGCGCATCGAGCCCGCTGGTGCGCGGCGCCGTCCGCCCTGGCCCCGCGCTGGCGCTGGCGCTCGCGCTGGTTCCGCTCATCGTCCTCGTTGCGTGGTGGAGCGCGGCCGGCCTCCGGGGGGTTGGTGCGATGCTGGCCGCCTGCTGCCTGATGGCCATCTACAACCTGTGGGGCAAGCGCGGCCCCTTCCCACCGCTGACCGACCTGGCGCAGGGGCTGGGCTGGGCCTCGCTCACGCTGTACGGCGCCATGGTCGGCGGTGGGCAGAGCGCCGTGACCGGCTGGGTGCTGGCGTTCGTCGCCGTCTACATCCTGATGGCGAACGGCATCCACGGCAGTATCCGCGATCTCCGCAACGACCACCGGCACGGCGTCCGCTCGACCGCGATCCTGCTCGGCGCCAGGCCCGGCCCTGGAACCGCGATCCTGCTTCCCGGAGCGGTTGTCGCCTACGTGTTCGCGCTGCAGGCGCTGCTGGCCGGCCTGGTGCTGGCCCCGCTGCTGCGCGACGACCCGGGGTACGCCCCGGTCGCCAGAGCGGTCACGCTCACGCTGGTGGCGGGCCTGGTGGTGGCGTGTCACGTGCTGCTCGGCCGCGCGCTGCGGGCCGCTCGCGACGAGCGATCGCTGCGGCCGGCGGGGATCCTGCACCTTCTGGTCACGCTCGCGCTGCCGCTCGCGCTGCTCGCCGGTCACCTGCGCGGCTGGATGCTCGCCGCGCTGCTGGCAGGCTACCTGGTCCCGTTCCTGCTGAACGGGTGGCTGCGCGAGGCGCTGAACCGGGACCGATGACCGGCGTCCGGCGGGCCGCTGACCTGGTGGTGCTCACCCGGCTCATGAGCTGCGCCGCCGCCGCCGGCGAGGTGCTCCTCGGGGCGCATCTGGCCCGCGGGGACCTCGGTGTCGCGCGACGCCCGGTGGCCGTGGCCTGTGTCGCGGTCCTGCTCATCGCCGCCGCCGGGAACGTCGCCAACGACCTGCACGACGTCCCGGTCGACACCCTGAACAAGCCCTGGCGGCCGCTGCCGTCGGGCCGCATGTCCGGGCGTGAGGCCGCCGTGCTGGCACTTGCCATGGCGGTCACCGGGATGGCGCTCGCCTGGACGCTCGGCCCTGCGATGGGCGCGGTCGCCACCGGCCTCGCTGTGCTGGCGGTGGGGTACTCCACCCACCTCAAGGGCACGGTGCTGCTGGGCAACGCGACCGTCGCCCTGGTCGCGGCGAGCCCGGTCCTGTACGGCGCGCAGGTGAACGGGGGTCTGAGCGCATCGGCCGGCATGGCCTGGTCGATCGTGTTCCTGTTCATGGGCGCGCTCGAGGTGCTGAAGACGGTCGCCGACCGGGAGGCGGACGCGCGTGTCCGCCTCGTCACCGTGGCGACCCGTCTTGGCGCCGGCCGCGCGCTGCGGGTCGTCCACGGCCTGCTGTTGCTCTACACGCTGGTCGCCCTCGCGCCGGTACCCCTCGGCCTCGCTAGCAACGGGTACACTCCGGCCATGCTGTTCAGTACCGTTGTTCCTGTCATCGTGGCACAGGCGATCGTCCACCGGCGCCACGGGGAACAACCGATCCGCATGGCCCTGTGGGTGCTGCGCGGTGCCTGGTTCCCGGGCCTCCTCACCCTGGGACTGCTGCGATGACCTCGGCGCCGCGGGCGCCCAAGGTGATCGTGATCGGCGCCGGCCTCGCCGGCCTGACGGCGGCGTTGTCCCTGGCCCGGGCCGGTGTCGCCGTGACGGTGCTCGAGCGCGGCGACCGTCCCGGCGGCCGCCTGCTGACCCGGGTCGACCACGGCATGCCGGCTGAGTTGGGCGCGGGATTTCTCACCAACTTCTACCCGAGCACCCTCCGCCTGATCCGGGAGCTGGGTCTTGGCGATCGCCTGCTGGTCATCAGGAGCAACGGGGCGGTGGTGCGCGACTGCCGCACGCATCCCGTCTGGCCGCCGCGCCGCCTGCTCAGCAGCGGGCTGCTGCCGTTGCGCAGCGTCCTGTCCCTGCTCAAGCTCGGGTGGCCGCTGCTGCGCCACTGGGGCAAGCTCGACCATCTGGCGATGTACCGGGCTGACGCGCTCGACACCCGCTCGGTCGCCGAGTACGCCGCCGGACGCCTCGACGAGCAGGCGACCGAGTACCTGCTCCAGCCGGCGCTGAGCGGCTTCCTCTACTGGACCCCCGAGCAGACCTCCCAGGCGCTGCTGCTCATCCTGCTCCGGCAGGGGCTCGCCCTGCGGCGGATGCTGTCGTTGGCCGGGGGCATGAGCGCACTTCCCGAGCGTCTCGCCGAGCGGCTGGACGTGCGCCTCGGCGCTCCGGTCCGCGAGGTGCGCGGCAACGGCCTCGACGGCTACGACGTGCTCGTGGGTCACGACGGGGACGAGCGCCGGCTGGTCGCCAGCGGCGTCGTCTGCGCGACCACGGCGACCGCCGTCCCCGGCCTGCTCCCGGAGCTGGACGCGCCACAGCGGAAGTTCTTCGAGGCGATCGAGTACTCCTCGACGATCGCGGTCGCCATCCGCACGCAGAAGGTGGTGCCCTCGCCGTTCTACGGGATCTTCTTCCCGCGGTGCGAGACAGGCCACCTCGCCACCGCGACGGTGCGCTCGGCCCGCCGCCCGGCGGCGCCCGCCGGCGGTGACCTGGTCACGCTGTTCGCCTCGGATGCTGGCGCCGCTGACCTGCTGGCGGCCGACGACGGAACGGTATGCGCCCGCCTGCTCAAGGAGCTGCGGCTGGCCGGCGAGCCGTTCGACAGAGCCTTCCAGGAGTGGAAGCCGCTCGGTACGACGGTGCAGCGCTGGCCGGAGGCGCTGCCCCGCTTCGACGTCGGCCACCTGTCCCGCCTGCGGGGCTTCGCGCACGGCGAGGTCGAGCGGGGGAAGGTCGTGTTCGCCGGCGACTACCTGGGGGGGCCGTTCGTCGAGGGGGCCGTCGGCAGCGGGCTCGGAGCGGCGGCTCGGCTGCTCGACCGGCTCGGCCACGTCGCATCCCCACCATCAGCCCAGAGTGCCGGCCGAGGGCGCTGAGAGGAGTGGTACAGACATGCCAGATCCCGTGACCCTGGCCGCCGTGGGGGGGTTCGCGCTCACCGAGGGCATCAAGTTCCTGTACGGCCAGGCCGGTGAGGCGCTCAAGCACTGGCAGGAGCGCAAGAAGGCCAAGGCCGCGGCCGCCGCGGAGGCCGTGGAGGCCGTGGAGGCCGTGGAGGCCGTGGAGGCCGTGGAGGCCGTGGAGGCCGTGGAGGCCGTGGAGGCCGTGGAGGCCGTGGAGGCCGTGGAGGCCGCCCCGGCGCTGGAGCCGGTCCAGGTCACGCTTCCCGCCGACGCCTTCGACGGGCAGTTGCGGGACCCGCGGCTGCACCTGGAGGCGGTAGAGCGGCTGGAGCAGGACCTGCGCGACCTGCGGGCGGCGGTGGCGGACTACGCCCAGGGGATCGACGAGGTCGATCCGAAGGACGAGCAGCTGCTGGCGAAGGTCGACGCCCTGCGCCAGGCTATGGAGGCGGTCTACGGGCAGCGGATCGCCTTCAAGGGCGAGCCCGGCCCGCCGTCCGGCGACGCGGTCGTCGGCGAGGCCAAGGTGGGCGAGGTGCTCGGTTACGTCGCCGGGCTGCGGGCGAGGAGGATCGTCGGTGGCTCGGTGATCGGCCGCGTCGAGGCGGACAGCGTGGGTCCCGGTGGGCAGGCGGTCGGCCTGGAAGCCGACACGATCGGGTAACCTTCGCTGGAATTCCTCACTGAAATGCCAGACCAGGATGCGAAGCGGGAGGTGGACACGATGGCGGGCGACCCTCTGCGGCATCTCGCGGACGTGCGGGAGATCAGCATCGGCTTCCGGCGCCCGAACGGCTCCACCGGGTCCACGCCGGTGTGGGTCGTGCAGGTGGAAGGCGACGTTTTCGTGCGTTCGATGAACGGGCCCAGCGGCGGCTGGTACCGGCGGCTGCGCGCCAATCCTGACGGGGAGATCATCGACGCCGGGCAGGTGCACCCGGTGCGCGCCGAACCGGTCGTGGATGCGACCACGCTCGACGAGGTCACCCGCGCCTACGCGACCAAGTACGCCGACAGCCCGTCCGTGCAGTCGCTGCTGGACGAGCAGGCCGCCGCTGCGACGCTTCGTCTCGAGCCCGGCTGAGGCGCAGGGCCTCGCCGAAGGCTCGATGACAGTTTTGCTATGTTAGAGCCTATTAGGTAGTCTCCCCGGGCAATCGCTCGGCGGGAGGCGGGGGGCTCGTTGATCGTCGTGGCCTTGGCTGCCATCGTGGCCGCCGTCGTGGTCGGGCTCATCGCCAACCGGCGGCTGCGGCCCCGGCTGCTGCCCGACGAGCAGGACAGCATGTCCCTCTCCGACGTCATCAACCAGGCCCTCACCCTCGCGGTGGTGTTCCTGGCGTTCGTGCTGGTGGGCAACTCGGAGTCCTACGATCGGGCGCGTCAGGCCGCGGTCGCCGAGGCCGGCGTCGTGGACCACGTGTTCGAGCTTGCCGAGTACGCGCCCGAGCCGCAGCGACGGCAGATCCAGGGCGCCATGGTCTGCTACGCCCGCGCGGTGGTCGCCTACGAATGGCCGCACATGGACCTGGGCCGGTCCAAGATCGCCAGCATGTGGAGCATCAGGGTCCGGGACAACTTCCGTTCCATCGAGCGCTCCGACAGCTTGTTCCAGTTGATCGACGAAGCCGACCAGCAGCGCTCCCTCCGCCCGTCAGGACCGCATCACCTGGCGCCGAGCTGATCGTTGCCATCAAGACAGGCGGCCTGAAGCCACCGAAATGGCCCCGGACGACCACCTCCGCGACCTTCAGCCGCGCGTGGCCGCCTCGCTGGCAGCCCATGCGCCGCGAGATGCTGAGCCCGACAACAGAATCCTGAAGCCGTAAACCTCGCTCTGCTCGCTGGGCCACGTAGTCTTACACAGCAACGCCCTTCCGGCCCGCCCCGCGGGGCGGCCGTAACGCACGAGCGCTCAGGCCACGGCCGGTTCTGCAGCGCGTTGGCCGCGCTTGTCAGATACTCCAGCAGGCGACGCTCCAGCTCCGTGTCGAAGCGACCTCACCCGCTGCCGACGCGTACTGCAGCGGCTGTACGAGCTCGATGACCACTACGGCGGCAGCGGCGGCGTGTACGCCCTGACGGTCAGAACCGTCCAGCGCATGCGCCGGCTCATGAACCAGGCCAGCTTCGACCAGGCAACCGGGCAGGCGCTGCTGTCGATCACCGGAGAGGTCACCGAGCACGCCGGCTGGCTGGCCTTCGACGCCGGGCGGCACGCGGAGGCACGGTACTGGTGGCTTGAGGCGCTCCAGGCCGCTCACCGTGCCAACAGCAATGACGTGACCACCGTGGCGTTGGCGTCTATGTCGCTGCAGGCGGCCACGCAGGGCCGAGCCCACGAGGCGATCGACACCGCCCACGCCGCCCAGCGAGCCGCACGAGCCCGGCTGACTCCCCGGCTCAGGTCGATCCTGCACGCCCGTGAGGCCCTGGGCCACGCCCGCAACCACGACGCCAAGCCGGCCCAGAGGGCACTCGGGCAGGCAGCCACCCAGCTCGAGCA